>Ga0102593_1000140_pt1 | contig 190850 bp, 195 predicted proteins | sample AraplaCol_mMS_r2_2_FD_76862 | JGI IMG/M metagenome (GOLD analysis project Ga0102593, IMG submission 76862) | Arabidopsis root microbial communities from North Carolina, USA - plate scrape MF_Col_mMS_r2 (SPADES assembly) (version 2) | ecosystem: Host-associated > Plants > Roots > Endosphere...
AATTGGCAGGAAAAAAAAAAACTAAAAAAAAGAGCTCCGGCGGATCTGCCATCGCTGCTTTTGGTCGCATCTTCGATCTTTTTCTCTTCATCCACGCCTGTTTTTCCAGTGGTTCATTCCTTCACTCTGCCACCTTTTTTCGTTTACGTTTAATTTCTGCATTTCATAAATTTCGATTTCAGTCACAATGTCTGCTGTGCAGCCTGTCGCCGTCTATGCCCTCCGGGTTCCTCCCGGTGCTATGGTTGAAGCCGTGCCCAATGCCGCCGCGTCGGTCAGTACAAAATGCTCTTGTATTATGTTGATAAATTGCCATTGACTTTTAAAATATAGTTCCGTGTGAGCATGGCCGCCATCGACCCTGATGAGGCTCCCGAGTACGAGGATGAGAGCGAGTCTGGCAAGCCTTCTCGCGCGACTCTGAAGATCATCCGCCCTCCTCCCGGCCTTGACCTGGATGAGGATGATGAGGATTACAGTGACGAGGATGATGAAGAGGAGGAGGACTCCGATGATGAGGAGGTTAACGGTGGCCCCAGCGACAAGGAGAAAGCCCGCAAGTTGAAGCAGGCCGCCGCCCAGAAGGAGCTGGAGGAGGCCATGGCCGAGGACGACGAGGAAGATGACGATGAGGAGGATGATGGTGGCTTCGACCTGAAGGCTGCTATCTCCAAGCTGATCAAGGGCAAGGGCCCCGCTACCGATGACGACTCTGACGACGAGTCTGACGAGGGTCTGGACCTCGACGAGAACGTTATCTGCACACTGAGCCCCGAGAAGGTAAGCATCACTCTCTTCCACTCAATATTTTCGAAACATATCTAACTTTACTACAGAACTGGCAGCAGCCCCTTGACATCACCGTCTGCGAGGGTGAGCGTGTCTTCTTCAAGGCCACCGGTAACCACACTATTTTCATCACTGGTAACTACGTGATTGGCCTTGATGAGGGCCGCCCCGAGTTCGATGAGGATGAGGATGACGAGGAGGAGGATGACTACGACTTGTCCCCCGATGAGGATGAGCTCGACGACCTCGATGATATCATGGCCCTTGACGGCGATGAGAGCGACGATCTGGATGATATGGAGGACCCCCGTATCACCGAGGTTGAAAGCGAGGAGGAGGAGGCTCCTAAGCTCGTTGAGGCCAAGGGAAAGGGAAAGAACAAGCGCGCCGCTGAGGAGGAGAGCCTTGATGACCAGATCGCCAAGAGCGCCAAGGGCAAGGCCAGCAAGGCCGAGGAGAAGGCTCAGCAGAAGAAGCTCAAGAAGAACGATGGCGCCGCTGCTGCCGTCGAGCCCAAGAAGGAGGCCAAGTCCGACAAGAAGGTTCAATTCGCCAAGAACCTCGAGCAAGGCCCTACCCCCTCCGGTGACAAGCCCACCGGCACTCTTGGAGTGAAGGAGGTTCGTGGCGTCAAGATTGACGACAAGAAGCTCGGTAAGGGTGTTGCTGCCAAGGCTGGCAACGTCGTTGCCATGCGCTACATTGGTAAGCTCGAGGACGGCAAGGTCTTCGACTCCAACAAGAAGGGCAAGCCTTTCTCCTTCAAGCTGGGTAAGGGTGAGGTCATCAAGGGCTGGGACATTGGTGTTGCCGGCATGGCCCCCGGTGGTGAGCGTCGTATCACCATTCCTCCTCAGCTCGCCTACGGCAAGAAGGCTCTCCCCGGCATCCCCGGCAACTCCAAGCTCATCTTCGATGTTAAGCTTCTGGAGATCAAATAAATTAATGGCTAGTTTGTGTCCTGAGTCTTCTACCGTCGGTTCCCAGGGTGTTATATAGGGCTCCGGTTTGATTGCATGATTTCCCGTGATATCCGGCTTGTTTCTTTTATTTTGCTGTCTCCCTCTGTTGAGGAGGCCGAGACCATCACGAGGAAATTGTTCCCCTGCATGGAAAAGTGCCTGATTTATTATTGTAACTTTGTATCTGTTTTCATCTGTACTTGAATTTATTCCGCCCCATTGGGCTTTTCTTCCAATTTCCTTGCTCACTCTAATTTTACCTGCCTGAGTCGTAGTGCGTGACCTGAAAGACGCCAACTTTAAGTGCAAAGCCTCTATAATTTATCATCAAAATAACTTGAAGGTCATCCCTAGGCCCCATGAGGAGCTGGCAAGCTGAGTTAGTGATATGTTTGAGTATTAGGCTGCTCTGAGCCTTCGCGGTTTGATGGTAGACCCATGGCATAGCCTGGGCGAGTAGTATGCAATAGTTTCTGTTCTTCTTGCCACATGAGAACAATAAGATTAGCTGGCTAATTACTGAGGATTGCTTTGAATCGTCTTGTATGTCACTCCTTTGCAGTGTACAGTAACCAACTGCTAGCCCTAATTAACAAGTCAAGGTTGGACCTGCCGCATCTGCGCCATCAGCAACTTTCCTCATGACTTTTTCCACTTCACTTCCAGTCTGATAATTCTCTCCATCTCACATATTGAACACAGAATTGCCATTCATTCTATTCTTGACATAACCAAGTCTCATTCTGTCATTCTCTATACAAATCACCATGTCGTGACAGCAAATCAATTCTTATACAATTCATTTTTGGCCCTTGGATGCTGCACGACGTATATACGCTATGAATATTCCACAAAGAACTAAGCTACGCCAACGACGAAGTGTTTTTGGTCTTTGGATTCCCACTAAAGTCGTTCCTTTTAATAGCAGACTCGACCCGTCCCCAACTGATTCCGCTATATCAGATACTCCCTCATCCGACCCGATAACTATTCCACGCGGAAGTCGAGATCGTCTGAAGGTCCGCTTTAGTCGAAGTCGATCTAAGATTTTATTTCTATTTGGACTGAGAGGGACTCACATTGGTCAGTCTGATTACCCAATAACGTACTTCGCCGGGTGTGGAAATTAATCTCTCTCGATATAGGCAACAAGACCAGTGGAGGATCTGGTTCTTGCGGAGAGATCTCAAGCCCCGAGGGAGGACAAACACCCTCTTCCAAGGCTGCTGAAAGAGGAAGTCCAGTCTCCATGACTAGCGATGGGTGCCCAGAAAGTGAATCGCCAACTGTCGCTCGTTCCATCGATGTGCACCCACCTGTTCTCGACAACCCTACCGAAGTTTCATCGGATTGCCATACGCCTGCAATAGAGGCCTATGTGGCTAAGATCGAAAGTAATGAGCAAAATTCGCCTGCAAGGGAAGATTCTGGTTGCTATATGGGCAGTTTCGAGCCTGCGAGTCCACTGAATCCATCGCTGGTTGACAGAGTTTCTCATCGACTTTCGCAAACCTTTGGGCACCCAACCGTCATTCGCCGTTCTAATCTGCGATCAAGACCAAATGTTCCTTTCTATGACCATTCTAAGCCGAATACTCCAGAAAAACAGGGCGATGGTGCCGATGATAGTTCAGCCCCATCTACAGGTCCCAGCAGTAACGAATCACCTCCCGTTGGAACTTCGGCCCCACAGACACCGGTAACGTCTGATGAAACATCGACTTTATCGGAAAAGTGTAGTTCTACTTTAGGGAAACTTGCTTCAATAGATTGTTGCTCAGACCAAGATACCACCCCGGGAAGTACATCGCCGATAATAGCACCGTCTATCCTCACAGTGGAATCCACTTCGGCCACCAAAACATATCTAGAGCTATACTTCAGCTCAGTTTTCCAAAATATTGATACTAGAGAGCACCGACGGAGTGAACTGGAGCAACACATATTCGCATTTCAGCTATCCCCCGAAGCTCAGGTTGCAACGAGGAAAACTTGGCTGACGCAGGAGAACGAGTATCTTCGGCAATGTCGAAATTTAAAGACTCGGATGAGGAGCAACCGAACGGAAGATAAGGTCTCAGCTGCTGGGTATGAGACTATCAAGACACTGGGTAGAGGCAGCTTCGGCGTAGTTCGCTTAGTACGCGAAGTAGGCGCGACCAATTTCGATTGCGATGAGAGTTTTACGCGCTCATTGGAGAAGACCTCAGCCAACTCGAGGGCTAGATCTCTTAACGCATTGAGATTCGCCGCAGATGGAGTCAGAAATAGCCGACGAAAGTATATGACAGGGGAGAAAAAGGATGTCTACGCAATGAAAGTGATTAAAAAGCGAGAAATGATCAATAACTCCCAAGAAGGCCATATCCGGGCCGAGCGGGATTTTCTCGTTGCATCTGAAAGATCTCAATGGGTTGTGCCATTGATAAGCAGCTTTCAAGACAACGTAAACCTCTACCTTGTTATGGACTATATGGTCGGCGGAGACTTCCTTGGACTTCTGATTCGCAAGGATATTCTTCGTGAGGACTGGACAAGGTTCTACGCAGCGGAAATGATCCTATGTATCGAGGAAGCACACCGTCTCAATTGGATCCATCGCGATATAAAGCCAGACAATTTCCTCATATCTGCATCTGGTCACTTGAAAATATCCGATTTCGGCCTGGCTTTTAACGGGAACTGGTCCCACGACCAACTCTACTACCATAAACAGCGTTATTCTCTCCTGGATAGGCTCAATATCACGATCAAAGGTGACAAAGAAGATCAGTCTCAAGTGACCGAGAAAAAGGATGCCTACCTAGATCTCCGGCACCGGGAATTTGAAGATGCTTCCAGATACAGCCATCCATCTTCGGAACTGCTGGAGTGGCGTGACAAGAAGGAGAGACGGAGATTCGCTAAGAGTGTGGTTGGTACTAGTCAATATATGGCTCCAGAGGTCATTCGAGGCGAGATGTACGATGGCCGGTGTGACTGGTGGAGTTTGGGCGTGATCATCTATGAGGTGAGTAATGCATTTTGCGCACTGGACTCTAGATAGATGATTTTAATTTTTGACCTATAGTGTATTTATGGATTCACACCCTTTGCCTGCGCGAACAGACACGACACCAAGGTCAAAATCCTGGTTAGTTGTAATACCTGAATGAGATGGTATTTCAATTTGCTAACATGACATTAAAGCAACACCCAAGAACCCTCATATTCCCCCGAGAAAAGCCCACCGAGAAGCAAGTATCGCAAGATGCAATTGATCTCATTAGTCGAATACTCCAGGAACGGGAGTTTCGACTGTGTTCGCCGAGATACCGTGTCAATGACATCTTAATAGGTCGTCCAGTCACCTCCAACTTTCTGTACTCCATGGACCGTCGGAACATCAACAGTTACTACGTATTCCCGAACGATGCCATGGAAATCAAAGCCCATCCTTTCTTCAGGGGAGTTCAGTGGAACCAACTTCACTTGATCTCTCCGCCAATGGTCCCCCGCATCAAGGGCTGGGAAGATACCCGATATTTTGAGGACTGGAAGTCAAGTGGCCATACCGAAGAGCTCACGACTGGAAGCGAAAACGAGGAATCTGATGAAAAGACCGATGAAAGCCCGGATGTGTCAAATACAGAAGGTTTCACTCCCGCACAACTTGATCACCCGGTGTCTGATATAGATGCTATCGGTCCTGTGAAAGCAGACCCGCAGAAAACGCCAGTGACTGGCAAGAAAAAAGCCAGAAAACGTGCCCGAGACAAGATCTTGCGAGATAAGAAAGTTGGGAAAACAGCACTCGAAATACGCAAGAAATCAATCTTTCTGGGATACACTTATCGGCGACCAAAGGGGCCGGCACTCGCTCTCATTCAAGATCGTGGCCGCCAGAGATTGGACAGGGATCAAATGGTAGAGCTGTACGCAGCTTGAGGGTCTTTCGATGAAGGGTTGAAACAGTTTATTGGGGGTCTCTGTGGACCTTTCATTCCTTTTCTGCGCTTCAGGATTCTTGACCCTGTGATTTCTTACCCCTAACGATCCTTTAATCCATATCAATAGACACAACGCCCCCTCCTGTATATTACTACCTAACTAATATCAAATACTTGTACAAGACATGCCATTGCTAATCCATTTCGTACAATTAATGGAATTCGAAGGCGAGGTTCCCTGCGTTTCGTGGCCTGAGTAGGTATATCAAATGGTGAATGGGAAATGTGAGAATATGGTATCAATTGACAGACTGCACCGGAAGTGTCTCAAGTTACTGTACAGGTAAAAAGAAAACTCCAAATTCCATGAAGTGTACGCCATGGATACTAGTCTAAACCAACGTAAAACCCGCAAATCAAAGCCCAATTCGATGTAAAAGTGGAAGAAAGTCATCCATGAACGCCAAATTTTATCCATTCTGCAGATTCGACTATATTCGCAGAAATAGGCCAAGCAGATAACTGGGCCTCAAAAAGTCCAATGGTTGACCCAAGATTTAAGATAGGGGTATCGTATGGGAATGAGAAAGGAAAGGGAGGTAGAGGTAGATAAGTAAAAGCCACCTCAAAGGACGGGGGCACTCAAGGAAAAGGCAGAGTCGGTGACTCGATCCTCGGGTTTCATAGTGCCGTTTAGTAATGGACAGAGTTTCTTGTTCGTTTTGATATGTCCGACTTGTCCACAGTTGGCACATTTGCGTTGGGTACCGGCGGGTTTCCCGTCCATGGAAGATTCACCAGAGCGAGAGATTCCCTTTTGTTTTTCTCGAGCAAACCGACGCTCCTTGTTACGGTTGAGTCGACTTAGTTCGTTCTCAATCAGCTTGCGATTGCGAGCATCAACCTCGGCATCTCCTGTTGGTTTGAGGGATTCTAATTTTGTCGTAAGAGCTTCGGTGCGGTGACGGTGCTGAATGTATTGTTTGATAACGCGCGGATCCCGAATAATTTGCTCTCTCTCAACAATCTCACCATTGTCGGCCTTGATTTGACGTGTGATTCGCAGAACCTTGCCCTGTTGAGTGGCGAAGCTCATTCGGCTGAATTGACTTGTGGCGTCGTCGTTGTGGTGATAAGGAGCCGGTGTGGGGGCTTCAGATCGTGGCGTTGGTTTGCTGAAGTCCTCTTCATCTTCTTGGTCGACATCGCTTTCTTGATCCGAGTGCTCGACCGTGGAAGAAAGACTAGCTTTCTGAGAATCCCAGATACGGCGGATGGAGGTCTCATAGGACTTTTGCTGACGTGCAACATTGTAACTGTGACCACCAAGTTCTTTCAGCCGCTGTGCATCCAATTTGTCTTCCACACTTTCACCGATAGCTTTGAAGCCACCCTTCATGGATGTCTTGATGAAACTGAAACCCTCGCCACGAGCGGTTGGGTCACCTTCACCGTGAAGCTTCAGCATTGCTTTGCCCTGAGACGCCAGCAAGAAATTGCGACTCGCTTTCCAGGGAGCCATTTGTTGTTCGAAACTTTCGCCTTCTTCATCGTCATCATTATCATTCCCATTATCGGCATCATTGCCAAAACCAGTATCGTGAAGATGTTGCTGGCCAACTTGCATCGATTCTAGAAGACAAACATCTTCAGGTTGGACCCATGCCCGTATGGTATCCCGATCTGGAAGAGTGGCATCAAGAGGCTTCCAATACTTAGTATCCTTGTCATGCTGCAGGAAATCTTTGACCTTCTGTCTGTTCTGCATATCGGTTGTACCTGGAATATGAGCTGTTACGTCGCTGATAGATAGTCGAGAATCGGCACTCTTTTTCAGGAGTCGGTAGACAAGCATCTTCATACGATTCTTGGCCACGGTAGTGACTTTGCGCGAGTGTGGACCAGGAATATCGACTGAAGGGAATTGTTGACCTGCAACAAACAAGTTCTCGATATTGCGAATATAGTAATTGCTGCCACCAGAGCCAGTAGAGTTGCGAACTACTAGGAAGTCGGTCGACTTAGATTGGTGTGGGAACAGCGGCGCTCTATACATCGAATTCGAGATTGCTGGAGTGACTTCGCCGGGATCCACATGTCCGAAGATGGAGAATGGACTCTTATCTTGTGGGAGCAAAACTGCAGTTTCTCCAATATCTGCCTTTGGACGAGTAGGATCGTCTGGATTCTTTCGTCTGTAATAATTTATGAAACGATTGCACATTCCGAAGTTGGACAGAGACATTGGGGCTTCCTCGGAATATTCCACAAGCAGGATACTCGAATTGTCCGCCATAGACAAAGATTTCGTTGATTCAAAAAGGGTCTTGGGATCCTTGCCTTTGTAATGCTTGCGTTTGACATGTGCTGGATTTTTGAACCATGAAGTTTGGCCCTGTCGGAAGACCATAGTCGGCCGATGGAACGATCGAGATTCAGCCTTCGCCAACTCCGTTTTGTAATAGGGCCACTGTAGTCGCAAGGCCGGGAGAGCATGCTCTAGGCTTACATTGCCGAGTGTACTTCGAATCTTGTTTTGATGGTTTTGTTTCAGCATATCATAGGCTTGGTCGTTCGAGATATTGTATCGCTGAGTGAGGCGGCGGGTTGTATTGACGTCCATCTCTTCTCCATTGCGAGGGACGACATGTTTTGGCTTTTGGACAACTGAGTCCGGCCTCAATTCCTCGACAAGAATGTTGGGATCATTCATATCGATGGTGACCTTCTTTGCGATTTGAGAAAGCGCCTGCTCTGGGTCATCCAGGAGTGGAATGTCTAGATGAGATAAAGCAATTACATCCATTGGGGTTGGTCCAGTTTTACGCTTCTTTGAAGGATGATCTGCATCAATGAGCCAATCTGGCTCATCTTCTTCAAACATATCAGTGTCGGCCTTATCGGGCTCTTGTTTGCTCCTCTCAACCGGAGAGGGATCTTCGTCCTTGACATCCCAGTCTGCACAGATTGTTCGGAGATCTGCCATGGTAAATCCACCGGGAAGTACCTCATCCGTGTCCATATCCGGAAGATCGACGTCTTCCTTTGGCTCCTCTTCCTCTTGGGTAGCTTCAGTGATCATAACGATTCCTTGAGACTCATGGTCAATGCCGCGCTTAGCAGCCTGACCTGTTCGAAAAATACGTTCCTGATCAGGTGCCAGTTCAATGTTGACCTTGGTAGGAAGGACAGGCTTCGGAACCTTGAGAGGCTGTTTCCCAAGGAAGAATGCCTTTTTATGGGGGATCAGCTCCAACCAGCGGGGGAGCGTGTAGCGGTCAAAACTAGGGAACAGAGAGCGGAGAAGCTCTTCATGATTCTCTGGAGGCGCTGGCAAAGCTTCGGGTCCAGCTATCGAAGACATCGCAAACAGCTCCTGCTGGAGTTTCCAAGCGCGTAGGGTCGCCGGGTCCATATCGTCTGATAATACACTTTCATCATCCTCAAAATCATCATCGATAGCCATCTGTTGGGGCTCAGGTTCTGCGGCAGGTGGTAGCGGTGGTAATTCGACAGGCTGATGGGTCAAAGGAGGTTGTTCCTCATCTTCGAAAAGACCTTGCGTGTGATCTGCCTGGTCGGCGGCCGGTGACATAGGCTCATCACCGAAAAGATCGTCAAGATTGTCTTCTTGCCCCTGTACCTCATTCTCATTATCTCCTTTGTCTCCGAATATATCGTCTCCAGCTCCGAACAGACCAGCGTCATCCGTATCGAGATTAGCAAAAGGATCATCGTCACCGTCCTTTGCCGGGGGATGTAGAGATGTAGCGGTTCCTTCATCTTCGGGTAATTCGTCATCGTCAAAATCTTCATAGTCAACGGCATCATCTGCTTTCTCGCCAACGTCGAGGTCTCGTGACAAGAAGTCCAGTTCAGGCCCGCCTTCGTAGTTGTTCAACTGTCGCATCACATTATCGAAATCGGTATCTTCCGGCTCCGCGGGAGCCTCATTTTGGGTGGCGTGAGGCATGTTCGGTGTTCAAGGGCGATAAAACCCTTGAGTAGGATGGGCCTGAGATATTGCGACGGGGCGGCCTGGGCGTCTGAACCGAACAGCGGATGAACGTGAAGGGACTGGTAGCCAGACAGGGGAAGTCTGGGATTTATAAAGCGCGCATCTGGTAGATATCTAGACCGTCAACTATCCAGATGCGACACGCAGTCGACGTCACGTAAAAGAGTGGACAAGAAGGAGGGGACAGCGAAGTGAAGGATGGAGACCGGGTTGAGGCGCGGCAGCGGCCAAAAAGCCGCGCGCCTGAGCGCTAACCCGATCGGGTAACCAGCTTATTAGCGGATACTTAAGACCTTCAGGTTTTTGGCTGTGAGATGATCTATAAGTAATCGGAAGGCAAGAGAAGAGTATTTGTAGCAATAAAAATCAAAAACGAAAGAGTACGGTCAAAATCATGAATTAGCTGGAGTGGGATTTAAGCTATAGTCAACGTAGCAGAGTAGCCGATCTCAAACAGGCACGGGAAGCAAGTATCTAGCTGTAAATCATAAAGACGCTCATTAAATTTGGATATTGGTAGGAAAGTTGAAAGTTTATTGTACATTGAATCCACCGTAGTAAATACATAGAGCTTTGCTGTGGCCTTCCATACAATAATGCATCACTGTCGCCTTAACGTCGCCCTCAACGAACTGCGCGAGTTGTTTCACATCTGAAGTCCTGGGCAAATACAAGGCAACATGTTCGCTGAAGAGAGAGTATTCCTTGAAAAGAGTCTCGAGGGAATAAGGCTCCATGGTCCGCAAGTTGAAGACTTCATCAGAGCGATACCCCGGACCTACAAACACCCAGAGTTAGCAATGATCGCAGATGGAAACGGCATAAAAACATACCACCCCACGGAGGGCTTGCAAATACGACACTGTATGGGGCCAGGTCTTTAAGCTGGTTTTTGAGGATCTGGAAGCAATCTCCTTCGAAGAAAGTGATCTGTTTTTCTACTCCATAGATCTTCGCATTATGCTTGGCGCATTGCAAGACCGCAGGGTTCTTTTCAATGGCATAGACTCGTTTCCATTTCCCAGATTTGGCGAAAGCAATCGTATTACCTCCAGCACCAGCAAAAGCGTCGATCAAAATACTGCGGCCATTGGGTGCCCCTTCTGCGATATGTTTCGCGATTTGACTAAGAACCGTTCAGTTTGATGTAAAATCGACCAAGTTTCAATTGCGACTTACTTGGCGACGGGCTCTGGAGTCACTCCAAACCAAGCGTCATCAGTGAGCCAAATTCCTTCATCGTATTTGGAGAAGATCCGATAACGTTGAGACCAGTAACTAAATGACAAGTCAGTGATGTTTCAACATCGAGCATCGCGGTAGGCCTCACTTTTGAATATCCCACGGAACTTCTTGTAGACTACTGTAGTGATGCACCTCCGGAGGTGCCTCCTCCTCATCGGCCATAGTGTTGCTTCTAGCTTTCAAAAGCAGTTGCTGCGCATCAGTCAAAATAGCCCTTATCTTCCTAGTGACAACGCTTTTGGGTTCCAGGTACTTCTCCAGGTCTGGGAAACCTGGGAAATCACCTTTGATAACTGATAAAGCATGGAGAATGTTTGTTGTGTTTGCATTGAATTGGACTGCTCGCGCATGCCCCGAGCTTCGTCCTCTCCAAGCCTCGACTACTTCTCCCCCGCGTTTCCTTTAAGATCAACTTAGTTGATACTCTACGAAATGTTTGGGGCACTCAATCGGTTCATTGGCCGGTTAGATGGTGAGCCCACCCAACAAACCCGAAATGGACCTAGTGACAACGCTTTTGGGTTCCAGGTACTTCGCAATAAAGACAAAGATATACCCTTGGAGCCATGGTTTGATTTTGTCGTGGGAATAAATGGACATGCAATTGTATGAGAGCTATATGATGCCCATATTATCGGAAGATTTTACTAATACATGGCATGTAGGAGGATCCTGACCCAAACCTCTTTGCGACGGAGGTTCGCAATTGCGCCGGCTCAAGCGTGATGCTTGAGGTCTGGAGCGCTAAGGTATAATAAAGTGATCTGAGTCTTTAAAGAAGAATCGAGGCTAACAGGAAGTTTGCTATTCCAGGGACAACGGACTCATACGGTTACTGTTCCAGTTCCCGCAACGAACCCATCCTTAGGTGTTGCTCTACAGCTAGCCCCTCTAAACTCGACCCAGAATATATGGCATGTGCTCGGAATTCCTTCACCATCAAGTCCGGCATACCGTGCAGGTCTTCTTCCACATTCAGACTATATTATTGGTACCCCAAGTGGGACTTTACGAGGAGAATCAGCTCTCGGTGAACTGGTGGAGGATCATCTCGACCGCACACTGGTTCTGTGGGTGTACAACAGCGAGTTTGATGTAATCCGAGAGGTAGAACTAGTCCCTACTCGAGGATGGGGTGGTGAAGGTGCCGTCGGTGCTGAATTGGGATTTGGTGCCTTACACAGACTGCCCGTTGGACTAGGTGAAGAGGTTGAGGGACCCGGCGAGCTCGTCTTCGAGACCAGAGAGGATGGTAGCTCTACGACATTGCCTGAGGCAAGCAGCACTGGGCCACAATATGGGACACCTGGGCAATTCCTGGTGCCCGCGAATATGGCATCACCTCCCCCTCTTGCCTCGCAGACAAGAGTGACTTCACCTCCAGAGGCTAGGTCATCATCGAGTCGTCGTGGAAAGACACGCCCTTCCGTATCCCCTAACAGGGCATTCGATGACTATTTTGCGGAAGGCGAACAGAAGAGCCGAGAACAAGACTACGCACCGTCCCGGAAGGGAACACCTCTTCCCCCGCCGCCAAAGGCCGGGGTTTCTCCAGATTCTAGTACGCCGGCCCCTCCAGCAGTCGAGGCGGTGGAAGGGGAGCCTGGCCCATCCCAAGAAGAATAATGACAATGAGACTATCGTCGAATTTTATGTCGATAAGCATGTATTTTTTTCCCCCAGAGTTATACCAATTGCAGTGCAGTACATTGCTCCCTGCAAAATCCCGCAGGCGAGTTATATCTAAAACAATGAAATAGAAAACTTCAAAAGACGGATTTCTGTTGACAAAAGGAACTGGTCCGGATTAAATCATCGGATCTGCGAGTTCTAAACGTACATATGCAAAAAGTGGACAAACCCATCAAACCACGCTAGGGCGTAACGGTATAAGAAACCAAAATAACTTTCTAGTGACCCTTGCTCACCAGCTCTTCCAGCTTCTTGCGGCCTTCACCAATCTTGTCTTCCATCATCTGGCGGGTCATCTGGCTGTGCGCAATGCTAGTGTACCAGATACGCTCTGCCCGCTCGCGGGCGGCAAGGTGTTGGTCCGCAACAGCAGGGAACTTCTTCTCATACTCCCAGGCAAGATCGGAGATATTGCGCATAGTAACGGGCAGAAGAGACCAGGCTGCGACGGTGCCGAAGGCGAGAGGAGACATAGTGCGGAGGAAGATACCGCGGTTGCGTGACACAATGGAGCCGGCCATGGCGGCCACAACAACGTAGACACCACCGGGAGTCAGACTCTCGCCAGATTCAGCAGAAGGCGCAAGCGAGGCAACAGTGTTGGTGAAGGCATTTTCGATGTGGAGGGCCCGGGAGAGGAAGTTGTTGAAGCCGGTCTCCGCGGCAAGGGAGTTGTTATAGAGGAAGAGACGGGCTTGTCGGACCTGGGAGGTCAGGATGTCTGTCGGGGTTGGCGAAGAGGGAGTTGATGGCGACACGGGAAGCGAAATTTCCTTGGAGGGAGCCGGGGCTTCAGACACAGGCTCAGATGCAGGCGCAGGCGCAGGCGCGGCGGGCTTGGAAGATTCCGGGAAGTCAGATGGGATGTCGTCGTAGATGGGTTTCCTCTGTATCGGGGGCAAGTCGTCATATGTCAGATATATACACTTTGCAATTCATGGTATTGATAGAATAGATCGGATATCTCACGTTCAGAGCGTCTTCCGCAAAGGCCGTCTGCTTTGGATACAAGGCCATGCTTCCTGCGAGGAGGGTGGCTGCGATCGGAGCCACAGCCCGCTTGAAGCGTGTCAGTATGACATTGACCAGTCAATTGCACTCAATATCATCGAGTCCAGCTTAAGATAATTCCACATACCTGCTGCAACATCGGCCGGAACGACATCCTGGATGTGGGGGGGAGGAGGGGAGGAGAGATGAGAGAGATTGGGTGAGGTTTGAAGCAGCAAAGTCGGGTTGAAGTGAAGGCGGGAACTCTTCGGCTCGGCGGAACTCAGAAATCTCCGTCATTGCCCGTCCTTCTTCTTCCCCAAAACGTCTCGACTTCTTCCTTTAGTGATTATCTGGTGGCTTTTATTTTGCGTTTTGAAGGTGGAACCCTCGAGCTTTCATTCTTTTCGCTCGATTTGAACAGTTTATACTATGTTTCGCCCTGTCGGGCGCCGGGCGTGGACATGCCGCAAATGTCTCCTGCGCAATCACTCCCGAGCCTTCGAAAGCGCCGCGTCTCCTGCTCCTCGACCACAACCAGATTACATTCCAGTTGACAATAAATCGCCAAGAAAAAATGCCGATGATGATTCCCTACGCCGTGTTTTTGATTCCCAGCCATTTTGGAAAGACTTCTCGCGCCCGAGAACTGGAGTATCGTCTAAGCCGGCGGGCTTAGTTCAGAATCAATACCTGACAAGCCCTGACGGATTTAGAGCGTTTGCTCATATATCACTTCACAAATGCCAGGCGATTGTGACAAAGGTACTCGAGGCCTCGACTTTGGATGAATACCGGGCACTAGCACGGAACCTGGACCGACTTAGTGACCTTCTTTGCCGCGTCATCGATCTTTCAGACTTTATTCGAACCATTCACCCCGATCGAAAAATCCAGGAAGCAGCAACGCAGGCGTACGCTCTTATGTTTGAATATATGAATGTGCTGAACACCACCACGGGTCTTCACGAGCAACTAGGCAGGGCCCTGAATAATCCGGAAGTGACATCGCATTGGACGGAAGCAGAGACCATCGTGGCTAAGATCCTGATGAAAGACTTCACGAACTCAGCAATTCATATGCCACCGGATGAGAGGCAGCGATTTGTTAACCTCTCCAACGATGTCAGCCAGGTTGGGTCTGACTTCTTTGGAGGTGCAGAGCCGGCTAGGGCACAGGTAACATTTCCTGCCAACAGCCTTCAAGGGCTTGATCCTATTGTGATCCAGCAAATCAAGAAATGGAATAATAAAGCACCGGTCCCTACAATGGGAATTGTCCCCAGACTTGTTCTACGGTCCGTACGGAATGAAGATGTGCGGAAAGAGGTCTACTTGGCAACACGAACTTCTAGTTCTCGTCAAATCCACCGGCTTGAGAAACTCTTAATGAAGCGAGCCGAGCTTGCCCAGCTTTCTGGGTTTAACAGCTTTGCTGACATGACATTGAGCGATAAGATGGCTAAAAGCCCCGAATCTGTCTCCAATTTTCTGACTTCTCTGATCTCAAGCAACCAAGGCCTTGTCAGCGAAGAATTATTACAGCTACAACAATTGAAAGGCAGTTCCTTGAAGCCTTGGGACCACGCATATTATGTTCACAAGCGTGTGATGGAATACTCGCAGTCTCGCCGCTCTCGTGAATTGAGTGCCGTTCCCGAGTTCTTCTCCCTAGGAACAGTTATGCAAGGGCTCTCTCGACTTTTCGATCGTCTTTATGGTGTTCGTCTCGTTCCCCAAGAGACTGCTCCCGGGGAGACTTGGCATCCGGATGTGCGAAGGTTGGATGTCGTGGACGAGTCCGAGAAGCATATCGCGGTCATTTACTGTGATCTTTTTACTAGAGCCAACAAGCTGCCGAACCCAGCTCACTTCACACTTCGCTGCTCGCGTGAGATCTCCGCCGATGAGGTTGCTGAATGTGCTTCCCTACACGAGTCTGCGCATCCAAATGATGGCATGGCGACAGCAGTTGATTCCCACACCAAAACCTTGCGACAACTGCCAACCATCGCCCTTGTTTGTGACTTCCAAGAGCCAATCATGAATGGATCAGGTCGCCCTACGCTCCTCAGCGAGCAGAGTGTACGCACTTTGTTCCACGAGATGGGTCATGCCGTGCACTCGATCCTAGGGCAGACGCCGCTCCAGTCGATTTCCGGAACTCGATGTGCGACTGACTTTGCGGAGCTCCCTTCAGTACTGATGGAAAGTTTTGCTACCGCGCCTGAGGTTCTTTCTCTGTACGCGCGTCACTGGAAGACCAATGAGCCTTTGTCCGAGAATATGATGCGTAGCATGGAGCTGGACCGTACTGCGCACGGATCTATATATGGCGCTGTTGAAAATGAAGCCCAGATTCTTATGGCTCTCGTTGACCAAGCCTACCACTCTATCCCTTCAACCGATGCAGTCAAAGGCATCGACACCACTGATATCTACCACAAGGTGTTCTCCCAATACTCTAGTCTTCCTGATCCCGAAAATGTTCACCCCCGGACTTCGTGGCAAGGCTTCTTTGGTCATCTTTATGGATATGGTGCTACCTACTATAGTTACATTTTTGACCGCGCGATTGCCAACAAGATCTGGCAGGATGTCTTCCAATCTGGTCGCACATCCGTAGATCGGGCTGCTGGCGAACGATACAAAAATGAAGTCCTTCGCTGGGGAGGTGGTCGTACTGGTTGGCAATGTGTTGCTGGAGTTCTGGGAGAAGAGAATCCATCAAATGCCAACGGTCGTCTGGTTGAAGGTGGTGATGAAGCCATGCGTGAAGTTGGCCGATGGGGTTTAGGCCGAGATGGTGTGTCCGGCTAACATGTCGGCTGTGTACTAGTAATCTTACAATGATATCCTACATAGTATATGTAAATAAATAAAAAACACGGGACGAGAATATACTCCGCTTCTTCCATATTGTTCCGAAGTGAACCCCTGTCAAGTATTGGACTACGCACTAATTCAAATGCTTCATGTGAACGGGGTCTCCCGGTCAAGAAGACAACGTTGTAGATCTGTGAAAGAAACTGTGGCTTGGCAGCAGCAGACCCTTCCATTAAATGCGATAATGCAGTAGCCTGGCTTTGGCAAGCTTTGATTGGGTGTATTGTCTCAGCTGGGACAAGGAGCGAAGCCATATTTCGTCGGCGGCTGAAGCCAGAGTGTGTCTATGTCTCACACCTCCTTTGCGTATGTTTTGGTGAGCAATCAAGCCAGTAGACAATCACCTACACTGGACCAGGAGCTTCAGAGTGAGTATACATTATTCTATTCGATAGATCAGAGGTCTCATTGACGGTGTTATTGGATGGTAGATTATGATGCTTGCTTCATTTCCCTGTTATGATCGCCCGAGCAGATGTCCAAGGGCATGTGCTAGTGTGCTAGTCGGTGGCTCCGTGCATGTGGCTTGCTGCGATGATACACCTGGGGCATGTAGTTGCATGTCGGTTCATGCCATGAGGGGTGTTCGTCGAGCTCGTAATTAATTCTTGGCCAAGGTAGAGAGTGATTCTGGTGGGTTTTATTCTCTTTACTGAGACATCACGCTTATGTCCTGAATACAACCGATATACACCATCCCACTACTACGCTGATATTTTATTTCTTCTTCCTCACCTTTCAAGCTCTTTATAAGAACTGGCAGACACTGGAAAGATCATTGCTTGAGTACTTCTCAGGTGTTTGTGGTGATAAATGCTCGTATCTATTGGATGCACCTCCTCCGCCGTGTCTTGCTTTTGAATTTCTCACCTCTATTGCCCTAAGAGGTGAGATACAGGGCAATTTGGAGGTAAGGTTACACGGTCACCTTGACTCTTTCATATCCCACAAGTGCTGCTTTTCCTACGACTTCCCCTTCTCCATATTATTACCATCGTCATACTTCACACAGCCCCCGATACACTCGATAGCCTCAACATGCCACAAGTTCGCATTGATCGGGACGACGCATCAATAACAAGTGCTGCTTCCTTCTCGACAGCCTATGACTTACCAGCGGGACCCCCACGTTCACTTCGCCGGCGAAATACAGTGACTACGTTAAAAAGATGGGCTTCGAAGAGGGTCTCACGACCATTATTGAATAATACCAACGTCAACGAGTTAAGCGAGAAGAACCTTATCGTTCTAGATCAGACTACACAATTTTCACAAGCAAAGAGCGACGCTTTCGTCCAGGACCGGAGTATATCAGGAAAGGTGGCCGTGAGAAATAGTTTCGTGGAGGGATCCGAATTACTTCATGGAGTCTCTGGGGCAGGTCCTTCGCTACATCCCATACAACTAGAAAAGAATCCATACCTTATGCCCGAATACGATGTATTCTGTCACCAATTTACCCTATCAGGTACCCCGCAAACGAAAAAGGAATTCGATATCTCGATGGAGGCGGAACGGGGAGAACATGCTACGAGTACATGCAGCTATCTAGCAAACCAGAACCATATCCCAACAACTTCACATCTTGCTGAAGAGTCTGGATCTTTATGTGGTAACTTTGACTACCAAGCGGAGATAATACACACCCCATCAGTCGAATCGAAAGAGAAAGATTTGGTCCCAAATGACCCATCGTTTGTTTCCTCACGCCACAACATATTGCCTACTCTTCATGACAAGTCTCAACCAGACGAGAAGGTGGCTAGTTTCTCAATAAATCAAGATATCCAGCCTCAACCACCTTCTCAAGTTATGACACCCCTAATCTATATGGAAATGCAACGTGCTACGCGTGAGAAGAAATTATCCCGACAGAGAAGCATCTTTCAACCGCTCAGGTCATTATTTTCAAATACGCCAGCAGATAGATAAGCTTTTTGAAACGTGCTCATTTAATGCAAAATTTGCTCTAAATGAGCTTCGAGTTTATCTTGAAAACTAGAACCCGCCCTCTAAAGAGACTCGTATATAGACGACACAAGTCGGATTAGTAGTCTTCAAATTGATGCAGATTGATAAACGACGAAGGCAAGGATCTTTCTACATAGAAATCCTTCTTGTCTTTAAATTCCCTGTTGAGAATACCTCCAAATACCCTGATAAAGAAAAGTTGAATATCGTGGCTGAGAATACGAGATCACGCTTGGCATTGACGATCATGTAGCTAGCGAATCCCAACAAGTTAAGCTGATCAGTCCCTCGTCAAACCATTCAACGTCTCAAACATTGCAAGAAGCTTAGAACATGGCCGAAGAAACACAGAATCCTCAAACCTACAACGGTGCTTGTCACTGCGGACAAGCGAAATTCGAAATACGCTTATCATCACCAATATCGGAACAGAACGTTGTACAATGCAATTGTATTAGCCTCCTTGTTGGATCATTTACCCGAGAAGAGAATAGAAGGTGAAGATACGATGCTAACAAAGTGGTTGCTAGGCTCTATTTGCCACGTTAATGGGTATCTAATGGTTTATCCCAAAGCGAGGGATGTCACGATTCATCACAGCGAGGGAGATGTCAATGTATCAATTATCGAAGTCATAAGAATCAAGGTCGGCGATAATAACAGTTCATTTAGGAATATAGGTTTGCTTCTAAGAAGTTTCCGCATTATTTTTGCAAGAATTGTGGTACGAGTTTATATGCTCGCTCTGAGGACCCGGGTCTTGCGGATGTTATGGCTGTTAATGTAGATTCCACTGTCTTCAATTTGTCATTGATTTTCGGAAAAGTGATTAGACTGATGTTATTTAGGTCCGGGCATTGGCAGATATCCACATTGCGGATTTGAAGATCCATCAACATGATGGACGAGGCAATGCTCAGTCTTGAACGGGGCATCGAGAGTATTACTACTACGAATGCTAGAAACAGAGTCTTACAACCTTCAACACAGATATATACATGTACAAATAGCGACTCACCTCTAGAAGAGAGTGAGACGATAATATTAAACAATAAAAGTATGTGACATAAAGTCGGCTCCAACGGAAGGGTATCCCGAGTCCTATTACATACAACGAGCCAAGACGAGGAACGAACGAAATGGATCTAACAAAAGAAAGTCATGTCATCTTGCAAGGGGATTCCATCCCTAACAAGTGAGCAAACAGCCACGATCGTCCTAAAGCATCTACCTAGGGGTAGAACCCTCATCAGATCGACTGTGACTGCTTTCTGATTCATGGACTGAAGCTGTTGTTTCCAGGCGAGGAGTTGATGAGACGCTGCGGGTGTCAGGGGTAGCTCGACGGGAGAGTTGGGCTAATTCTCCGATGAGTCTGCAAGGGACATGGTTAATATTGCTCTGTAACACGTGGATGTAGTATGGAGAGACTAACTTGCGATGCTCATCATACCATTCGTCATTAGCGAACCGGATATGTTTAAGCTGTTCCTGAATGCTTGCCATCTACAAAAATTATTGATTAGTAATTGTACGATATCAAATTATTTCAACCTCATGTAAATGGATGGAAAACGGGTAGGTCTGAGGAGTAAGAAGACTTTAAACGGGGATTTCCCACCGTTCCCTCGATGGATGGGCCAAGGTCCTCACCTTCCATTGCGGCTGGACCTCCCTCCTCAGCTTTCTCGCTACCCTTCTCTGCCGATGCCCATCGGCTGGACTCCAACCCGGATGAAGTGCTCTTATCGTTGCCGGCCTTCAGAGCAGCAAGCTCTGCCTCAAGTTCACGAACGCGACGACGGCCACTGGAGATAGCGCTGTCGACGTCACCGAGTTGGTTGAGAAGTGACATGTTCTTGTCAATCTGATCGTTAAGGTCCCGCTCGCCAGAAGCAAGCTTCTCCTCCATGGTCTTGTTTTGGACCTGAACTTCCTCTAACTGCTGGCTTGTGGCGGTGTGCTTTGCCTTAAGCGTTTCAATCTCAGCCTGAGACTGAGAAAGTTGTGCCTTGATAGCCTCGAGATCAGATACATTGCTGTTTGATGCGGCAACGGATTTCTGGAGCTCCTCAATTTGGGCAATGGCCGCCTGGTGCTTCTCAATAAGTCCAGCATGTTCAGCTTGAACCTGAGAAAGGTCAGCAGAGTGCTTGTCCTGGAGATCGCGAGAAGCAGTAGTCGCCGATTCCTGGACTGCCAAGTGGGCCTTTTCGGAATCCGCTAGCTTCTGCTCGAGCTCAGCGACAGTGGCCTTCAAACCATCGACGACCGAGGTATCCGCCGCGGCGGACTTGGCCTGAGAAATTTGTTCATTTGCTGCGGCCAGAGCAGCCTCGTGCGACTTCTGGAGCTCTTCAATGTTTGCCTTGTTCGATGCCTCAAGCTGTTCCTTCAGACCGGCCAATTTGGCCTCTTGAAGGGTGAGAAGTTCCTCGATGGCCTTACCATGTTCGGCATCAGCAACGGCTGCCTTTGAGGCTTGGGAAGCTTCAAGCTCAGTCTGGAACTTTGCCTTAGTTTCCTCGAATCCCTTCTGAAGCTCTGCGAGCTCCTTGGCGTGGGTTTCCTTGTCAGTCTGAGCCGCGCTTCGGAGAGCGTCCAGCTCAGCCTGCAGCTTAGCCTGGGTCTCTTGAGCCTGTTGCTGAAGCTGGACATCCTTATCCCGGGACTCAGTGTGAGTAGCAATCTCTCCAGCGTGGCGTTCCAGAGTCGATTTCAACTCGGCCTCAAGGGACTCGACACGAGTGGCATGGCTAGACTCTAGGTCACGGTTCTTGGCAAATAGCTCGTCATGCTTTTGTTGAAGTTCACTCAGAGCGCCCTCGTGGGATCCAGATGCCTCCTTAGTCACTCGTTCCAGTTCAGACGCATGCTCAGTCTTGATAGCCTGCAGTTCTTGCGAATGCTTCTCAATGGCAGCGGCCAATTGAGCAGCTGAATCCGCCGCCTTCTCCTCCAGAGCTCTGAGCTTGTCATCTTGCTCCTTCAGCTTACTATCTTGCTGGACATCCTTGGACTTAGTCTCACCCTCTAGATTCTTCAGGCTATGATAAAGCTCCTCAGCCTCGGCCTGCTTGTTTTGAACTTCCTGCTGCAAGGCTCTGATCTCGCCGGTTCCAGTGGACAGCTGGGTTTCGAGAGTCTCAACCTTTTGGCGCAGGGCCTCAATTTCGTGAACAGCATCTTCCTGGGCGGAAGCACTACGTTCGTCGAGGGCCTGGCGAGAATCACTGAGCGCCTTTTCAGATGTGGTGAGCTTTTCTTGAAGAGCATTCACTTCAGCTTCATGGGCGGTCTTTAGCTCAGAGATAGCACGATCGTGGTCGTCCTGACCAGCAGTCCGAGCAGCTTCCAGCGAAGCACGTAGTTCCTCCAATTGTTGAGAATGTTCAGTGCCGGTTGATTCAGCTGCGGCCTTGGCAACAGTGAGTTCCTCTGTGTGCGATGCTTGGAGGGAGCTCAAAGCAGTGTCATGCTCGACCTTCAAGTTTGCAATTGCGGCAGCGTGAGAGGACTCCAGCTCCTTGGCGTTGGCAGCGCCTTCACGTGCCTCTTCGAGCTCAGATTGTGCTTTTTCGATAGCTTGCTTCAGTTCGGCAATTTGCTGATCCTTCTCGGCAAGAGAGCTGGTTGTTTGCTCCGAGCTTTGTTGAGTAGAGGACTCGGCTTCCGCAAGCTTAGTTTCCAGAGCAGCAATCTGTTCCTTCATTTCAGCAACAGATTCGTCAGCAGCCTCCTTTGCAGCTACAACTTCGTTGTTGGAGTTAGACAACTTTTGAAGCTCAGACTGAAGGTTTTCGATAACCTGGTTGGTTCCCTTGAGCTCTCGGTCAAGGTTATCACGAGACTGGGCCTTCTCCTCAGCGCGCAGGGCCTTTTCGGATTCGATCTCAGCTTTCAAAGCATTGACCTGTTCTTCAAAGGTAGTCGCCGCAGCCTTATGGTCCGCTAATTCCTTCTCGAGAGTCTCTAGTTGAGCCTTGTGGGTTTCCTTCAGCTCTTCAAGTGCAGCAGTAGTAGTGTCATTGCCCGAAGCAGCAGCAGACTGTTTGGCTTCTTCAAGCTCCTTCTGGAATCGCTCTTCCAACTCCTTGCTCTGAGTCTCCGCATTGTCAAGTTGTGCTTGGAGAGCTTGAAGTGCCTCGGCATGCGAAGAAGTCAATTTTTCGAGCTCTGCCGCGTGCTCAGCACGAATCGCCTCAGTATCAACACCGTTCTCGGCAGATTTCTCCCCCGAAACAGAAAGTTGACTTAATTTTTCGTTCACCGTATCAAGCTCACTCTTCAAATTGCTGACAGTCTCCTCACTCTCAGATAACTTCGTTTGGAGAGCCTGCAACTTCTCATCGGCTCCCGCGCTCCGTGCGGAGGAGCTTCCGACTGTGCTAAGACGTTTTTTCGGGTCAGTTGCCGACGATGTGGTAGATCGAACAGTAGAAGATGTGGAAGTAGGCCGTGTTGCAGTTCGAGTGGCAGTTGTGGATGATGGGGTTGTGCGAGTAGTGGACGAAGTCGCCGATGTGAGTTTTCCAACAGGCTTGCTAGTCGAGGTTGCAGTGCGGGTAGTAGAGGTGGCGGGCTTTCTGTCCAAAGTTGAGCCGGCGACACTCGATCTACGATCGAGAGTTGAAGAAGTCTTCAACGGAGTTCGTGTCGATGTAGTACCGGCCATCGACATGCGCTTGGCAGTGCTTGAGATACCTCTCTTCTCGTCTCCAGAGCTAGCAACTGAGCGCTTCTCATCCGCGGAGCTACTGACCGAGGCACGAGATCGATGGGAAGAGGTCGTCGAAGTACTCAAAGGCTTGCGGGTTGCGGTTGTAGTAGTGGTGGGGCGGGTTGGCGGCTTGTTGAGCGTGCTGCTCGACGAGGTGGTGCCACGTGTGGTCGAAGCTGTAGGTCTCGACGACGTAGTAGAGGACGATGTAGGCCGCTTAGAGGCTGTAGAGCTCGAGACTGGACGCTTAGCGGTAGCCGTAGTGCCAGTAGTGCTTTTTGCGGGGGACTCTGGGACGTTTTCTTTGGATGCCTCGGGACTCGATTTGGCTTCCTCTCCTCCCGACAGAACAGTGGACTCTACCGGGGTGGCCGGAGGCGCGGTCTCAGTCTCTGGCTCAACATCTGAAGCAGTAAGGACGGGCTCTTCGGTTGAGGCCATCTTGATCAATTGGTCCGATTAAAGTGCAGGAAGTATGTAAATTTGTTATTGTAATCAGTCGGAAGACACGGTCTCGGGAGGAAAAAGGGGCCTAAGCTATGTGATCAATTAGCACAAGTACACCTCAGAGAAAACGTAGTCAATGCTAGGCCAGTGAGGAACTGCAAGTTGCACGGTTGAGACCCAACGCCAAGCTTGCATCGCTTCTACACTTGCTGTTCAATGCTTCTTCGTTGTAGCCCAAGCTCAGAGCAGGAAGTTCATGTCCATGGAGGATCATTGACGAAATGACCTCGAATTCGATTATTCAAAGCTGAAGCTCATGCAAGGCATATAGATTGCAAATATAGCAACTGTTCAGGCATTGCACATCCGGTGGTCTGTGTTCAAGGAAATATTGTACTTACACAACGCGTATAGAGCTATTGCAGGAAAAGCTCCAATGACTTGAAATCCGAAAAGTACAAGATCAAACCTCAACACAACAGGCAATCAGCCTAAATGGCGACCACAAAATGAAAGAGAAAGGCTGATATCGCGCGATATTGTCGCAAAAAGGTTTGGAGAGAAAAGAAAAGGAGGCGGGAGTAAAGCGGTGGAGAGGAAGAGAGGAGGGGGGGGGATCGCCGCTGCTTCAACGCGCGCCGACTAACCGAAATTGGGCGAAACTACACGAAGAGGGTCTTGAGGATCAGAAGAAAAAAAAAGACATTGTCTCGGAATATAGGTCTCTTTGAGAATGTCTGGTTGCATACCTAGAGGTCTTGGCTTAGACTGTTGACAGGCTTTTGGGCCTTCAAAGACATTTTCAGACATCTTTGGTATGTACGGGAGGTACACAAAGCGGCGGGTGAGTCTATGCCGATCATTATTATATTCTAAACTTTGTCCCCGGATGAAAATGAACTCCACGTTGCGGAAGGAGATACTAGTAAAATACGGTTCAAATTTCTTTAAAAATTTTTAACAGCTGTCGAGGGATGCATCTGATGAACATGAATGTCTACAAACAACCCCTGAAGCCTGCGCGTCAGACCAAAACAAAGACATCCATGGTTCACAGGCCAGCCCGATCCGCTGGAACCGAACTTGGACCATCAGCTCGTCTCGAATTGGTAATAAAGTAAAAAGGGTATATGGCATCAAATAATCGAGCAAGAATGGAGTAGCAAAGCAGAGAAGGAATACGTGAAGTCATTTCGGGGGTCGGGCAATGGGAAGAAAAGATATGAAAAGCGTTTAAGAAAGCCCCATTGCTTTGGCTTTGCCTTCCATGTCCCTCATACTCCGTCGAGGCAGCTTATGACCCCAATGCGTAGCGATCTGGAGAAAAGGATTATCTACTTAATTCATTAGTGAAGATTTCAAGATAAGAGTAGCTGGGCGAGACTGACCATGTTCGACATATTCAATCATCCCATATCTCAGAACTCGCTCTTCATCTGAAGTCCAGCGTTCAGTTACCGGTGCGATGTCACTCCAGAAAGGACCGGTTTCATCAGGATGTTTAGCTCTCAATTGACCTGCTTTCAATGCCTTTAAGACGCGGTTCAATGGTTGGCCTAGAGGCCGGGATCGGAATTGTGGCTCAAGCAATCCGATATATCCTCTGACAAGCCTGATACATATAGACAGTAGGTCCAGTGTCTGATACAGTTGGTCGTATGCCTGCCCATCTGTGGCTCGATATACAATGAACCCCAGTTGAGGCAGAATAATCATTTTCGGTATGAAGTGCGCTTCAAATTGATCTATCACGCCGGAATCTTGGAGAACCTCCGATGCATGCTCAAATAGTTGTCTGACTTCCGTCACAATGGAATCTTTGATATTTCGAAGCCGTGCCCACAGATCAGAAGAAAGATCATCAGGTCGCGAAATTTCTCTGTAAAGCCTTCGATACTCATCGAACAATACGTGGAGATTTTCCAGATAGTTTGGCCGGGGTCGTGAGGCATAATGTTTCAGATATCGTCCTTGTTCGTTGAGTTTCTTCCAATCGGGATCCACGCCGGTATTTTGGACCTCTTGGTCGAATCTTTGGCGTAGATCGCGAAGGAATTGTGTATTGGGATTGATTCGTTTTTGGTGTTCTTGTTTCTGTTTTGCGGGTTGCTCACGAGGCTCGGGATCTCGATTGTCATCGGACTCAAGGATGGTCTCAGCGAACCCATGTGACAGATAGCTATGCTGAGTATTCTCGATCACTACCTCGACGATATTTCGCGATGGCACCAATTGATGATGATCTTCGGGCTGCGGATAGGTATTATCGTCAATATGCTCTGCGCTCTTTTGCTCTGGACCCTCGTCTGTTTCCTTGCCCATATCCTCTGCCTCAAATTCATTTTGATTATCATCGCTTTCGTCGACTGCGCTACTCGATCGCTGTTCACCACCTTCAGTTCTTTTGGCGAGAGAATCATTCAACTGTTCCTGCAGTTCCTCACCCCCTTCTGAATGGATCATCAATTCCTCGGCATCTTCATAGTCAGTCGCGTCGGGCGAGGGTGAATGAATGGGTTCCGCTTCAATGGTCTCTGGTTCACGATCAGACTCGGGGAATTCGTCGGGCTCGGGACTTGGCGTCGAAGTGCCTTTAGTTTGACGAGTACGAGGTCTTCTGAGCTGTCGAACAGGCTTACTCTTCCGGGAAAGTCTGGGAGATTCGGGCGACGAGGGGATATCGTAGACACTATCATGTCGACTGGTGTGCTTCCCCTTTGCCGAGTCGACCTTTGACAAGTTATTGAGGAAATCAAGGGATTTATTTGTCGACGGGCGCAGTTTTCGTCTTTTCGCTGGAGCCATAACTATAGTGACGTGGGAAGCACCTCTGACTTTCGCGGTGCGCGGAGTGCAGTCAATGCGAAGAGAGGAAGTCATGACGGCAATTGGTTTGACACCTCGTTTTTCAGGTATAAATGCCTAACTACTCCGACGCAATAGTATACCACTACTGATATGAGTTGATCAACTAAGGTTGAGTGTAGGATGCTACTCATTCATGCCAGAGGGATTACTTATGTATCTAATTATCACAATGCTGATTCTATAACGAAATCGCAAAGTGAAAAGTAAAGCATAATGAAACACCCACGAACAAAGCTTTGAATAATCTTGATAGAACATTGATCTGAAGAATTAGAGTCAATAAGTTAGCACATAACCATCTGACATGTATCATCTTTTTTCGCATGAGATCTTAAAAAATCTAAGCTATTTACCTCCGTGATGTACATCAAACGCGGAGGTCACGGCGGAGTTGAAAGAGCTTGGGTGGAGCCCATTCGGAGGGCGCCACCACATCCCACTTTCCCCTCCACAGCTTTCTCAAGGCTGTTATTGACTGACATCCTTCATACATCAGACCAACACTCATCATGGAAACAGACGGTAGACATGTGCGCGTTCTGCCAACGCTAGATTCATCTACGTCGCACGTCTTCAAAAAGCCAGTCAAGAAAATACACGAATCACAAGATGTCTCGGCATTCTTGACGTCAAAAGCTTACACGGATATTATGACTTTTCTTCTGCAGTTGAATCGATCAATGTTCCCAGAAAAATATAACGATGGGACAACACAGTCTTGGCCACTGAATACAGAAGAAGTACAATTCTCCGCACCTGTCCGACAATTACAGAACCTCCTCTCGAAACTCGAAGATCTTATCATGGAAGTTCCACCAGACGCCGGACCGCGCAGATTTGGGAATATAAGTTTCAGGAAATGGCATGAGGTATTGGAGGAACGTGCGTCTGATTTGTTGAAAGAGTGTCTACCCGCAGAGCTCTTGGAAAGAAGGTCTGCGGAGGCGGATGGTGTTACTGCGGAGGCAGAGCTTAAAGCCTATTTTCTAGGAAGCTGGGGAAGTGGGCAGAGACTGGATTACGGGACAGGTCATGAGCTGAGTTTTCTGGCTTTCTTGGGATCAATTTGGAAGTTGAATGGGTTTCCCAAATCAGACCTCGGGATTGAAGAGAGAGCTATTGTTCTTGGTGTGATCGAGCCGTATGTTCCCCATCTAGCTCTCAAACAAGTGAATCATCTCTAACACTGATGTCTAGGTACTTGGAGCTCGTGAGATTGCTCATAAAAACATACACCCTAGAGCCTGCTGGCTCCCATGGAGTATGGGGGCTTGATGATCACGCGTTTATTCCTTACATATTTGGATCTGCTCAGCTGTCCCCAGCTATCAATGCCACCGACTTAACCCCCGAGGAAGGTTCTATGCCAGATGCTCCTGATCCAGGTGGAATTGTCAAACCAAACATCGTGGAACGCGAGAGAAAGACAAACTTGTATTTTTCTGCTGTCGGGTTCATCTATGATGTAAAAAAAGGGCCTTTCTGGGAACATAGCCCAATGCTTTACGATATATCTGGTATACGGGCTGGCTGGGGAAAAATCAACAAGGTGAGTTTTTATTCTAATTTCTTTCATGCACGCTGAAACCTGACTTGGAATTACTAGGGCATGATCAAAATGTATAATGCGGAAGTTTTGTCCAAATTCCCGGTGGTCCAGCATTTCCCATTCGGTTCTTTGTTCAGCTGGGATCGCGACCCGTATGCTCTTGCGCCTCCATCCACCGTACACACTACCTCTGGTCCACAAGGACGACCAGTTGTCCCAGATGCTGGTCCACCATCATCCGCAGGGGCTCGGCCGAATGTGGACAACGGAACAAGAGCTCCATGGGCAACCTCGGGAGCTGGAACCAGGGCTCCGATGGCCCCGACAGCGGCGCCTTGGGCAGCAGGTAGAAGGGATGGGCCTCCAGCTCCAAGCTCAACCAATGCACCAAGCGCGGCAGGCCTTCCAGATACTTCTCGACTGCCTCCCGGTCCCATGGCACCCACACGAGCTCCCTGGGCAAGTTCCCAGGCTCCAGCTCCGCCTGGTGGCGATGGCCCTACAAAAGCCCCCTGGGCTAAATGAAGATGATGTAGTAAGATACCCTTGAAGAAGAAGAATATGTAGTCGATGTAGTTGAATGAAATACCATGTCAGTATTCTATGCCATATATTCTATTTGAATCAACCTCAATGTCCCCAGAGTATCACATAAATAAAGCATACAGAATTCACGGAAATTCGCGTCCCTCTAGAGTCTAGATTACGAAATTAGCTTGATTTGAATCCTGCACTAAGATTACAATTTATTGATTGCCTAATAAGGTCTGCTATATCGTAACATTTAGGGTATAGGGAAGAATAAAAATGTGAGCGCAAATACTGTACCAGACAGTGCATATAAAATACTATTCCGAGTCAGAAGTATAGCTCACAAGCGCTGGAAGTGATGTCGTAGATGGAGTTTCCTTGGATATGCCTAGTAGACCAGCACTGGGCATATTTGAGGAACTGGAATTTGACTCTGACATACAACCATCGTCTTCAGGCCTAGAAGGTGAATCCACGCTTTTCCTGGAAATTGGCGTATTGCCCGTGGTCTTTCTCCTCTTCACACCCGCTTTCCAAGCTTCTTGGGAGTCGCTAACTTCGTTTAAAAATGGATCCACCACAGCACGCGTATTTCCGGTTAATTCATGACGAAGAGATGTTTTGTGTTGCGCAGCCAATTTATCAGTCTTCGTTTGTCCAAGACTACTGCGTTTAGTTTTCTGCGGATTGGAATTCGACGGCTTTTGAGGAATAGATGTCTTGAACATAGGTCGGACTCTTGTTTTTCGAGAAGCCTCAGTTCCCAGGATAGACCGATCCTCGCCGAAATCAACCATACCAGCTCGTTGACGATCTTCATCAGTCTCATCGACGAGTTCGATTCCCAGACTCATTTTATCCTGTAGTGCCTCTCGATTCGCTGCTGCCCTTTCAAGACTTTTCCGTTCAGTTCGAAATGTACGTCGCAGTCGTTTCGATTTCTCGTATGGATCCTCCCAATCCCTATTCTGACGTTCTTGTAATTCCAATATACGTCTCGACTCAGTCTGTGCGCGTTGCTTATCTTCTACCTTCCCTTCAAGTTTCGCAAACGGATCTTTCTCCGCTGGATCCTGCTCTGCCAAACCCAAACCATAGGGTCGGATGGCAATTTCCCCAGGTTGTAATTCTTTATCATCTCCGGTATCGCGTTTCCTTCCACCTTCAACCACTACGTATGCGGTATTTTGCGGATCAGTGCGAATTTCAATCCATCCTCCACATGTAGTGTGTTTCATGCGAAAACTGTATATTGGGGTCGAGTAGTAATTTCCGATTTTTTTCTTTTCGGCGTTGAAGCGGACTCCTTGGCCTATTATTGTTTCGTGGGGTTTGCAGGTTGTGCACCATACTGCGAATGGCATTTCGAATCGAACGATTAGTGCGCCGGTTGTATGGAGGTGGCGCGCTCGGGCACCGAGTGGGTGCTTGCCGGCGAGTTTGTTTGCAGATGTGACGCCTTCTTGGTCCGGAGGGACGTAGCTGTAGTTGAGTTAGAGAAGATTTCTTATAGATTCTTTTAGATTGGTAACAAACCGTCCCATATCTGTATCGAATGTTAGCTCTTGTTTCCTGGCGCAAGGCGGGGGTGGTACTTACTGAAGCCCTGCATTGTGAAGTTGGTTGGCTCAACGAGCCCGTCGGAGAAGAAAAATCGAAGTAATGATACAGATAAGACCAGTTGAGATATAACAAGGCTGACGCTGTAGACAGCCCACCTCGACCAGCGTGGCTGCAGAAGCCAAAAACCGAGAGGTGCTCGCAATGCGGAATCTGGCGTGGCGCTGCGCTGTGGACCGAAGATCGCGGACTTAACGGGCATGACTCAGCCAGAGTGTGGGCCGAGCTTCTATCTATACTCTACTAGTTTATATGTAATATGGAGTCCAGTTTCATTCGATCCTACATTTACCATCAAGCCGATCTTTCTTCTGGGAAAATGATGTTTCTTAACAAGAATCAACTAGCGTTGAAAGTATATAAATGTGATTAAACAAGTCGAGCCCCACCATTGGACTCAATCACGGTGCCAGTAACGAAATGATCTTTCATCACGTAGATATAACTTTCCGCCAAATCCTCCGGTTTACCAACACTGCCGGTGAGAGAAGATTGACGGAAAATTTCCAGAATGGATTCAACATTTGGAAATTGAGAGAAAAGTTCTGTATGCACTGCACCTGGGGCAACGGCATTGACTCGAATTGGCTTGAGGTCTACCGCAAGACCACGGACCAGACCTTCACAGCCCGAGGCCATTCCAGTGACAACGGACCATCCCGGTGCAGGCTTATGAGCTCGAACTCCAGTGGTGATAGTGAAAGAACTGATAGGAGAGGACTCGACGTATTTCTGAATATATTTGGCCATTACCGCTGGCGCAACGAAACGAATATTCATGGCTGCGTAGATGGTCTCTGGAGTGATCTCGTTCAGGGAGGGAAGGGGGAGTGTATCACCTGCAGTGGTGATGACATGATTGAGCTTGATGGTCCCATCGTTTGTGGCTGCTTCGAAGAGAGATTTGAGGTTGTTGTCGAGGTTTGCGACATCAGATAGGTCACAGACATGCGTGGTGATAGGTTGCTTTTCAATCTGGGAAGGGTATGTTTCCTTTAGTCGAGCAATAGTCTTATCTAGATTGCTCTGCTTTGAGCTGGAGATGACTAGTTGGGCACCATGTTCGATAGCGGCTTCGGCGACACAGAATCCAATGCCAGAAGTAGCACCTAGAACCAGAACACGCTGGTTGGCTAGCTTAGAGGTATATTTGAGAGATGAAGAGGCCATTGTTTTTTTTTTCGTATTCTCGAGAACAAATGAAAGATCTGACCTTCATAAAAACAGCTGGAATATCAGGCTATTTTATAATGGACGTAGAGTACATCCGGAGATTACGTTAACTCCGTCATGGAATTCGGAGCGAGAATAGTTTAGCCCGGGCCGATGACTGCTGCGAAAGCCGATTTGTATTATTAATTGATAGATGAAGTAGTAAAAGAATGTACTTGTGTGCTCAAGTGCTGGTGTACTAGTAGGTAGCGTTTCATCCATATCATGGATGCTCTCCCGTACTGGTACCATTAGTGTGGCATGACTGTATGTGATACCTAATTGGGAATCTACAATACAGGCTGTGACTCTTCTCTGCTTTGCCCTTCTACTTGAACCAGACTATTTGCCGTGAATTCAAGTATTCTTGAAGATAGCCTTTACTTTCAATTTATAATGACTGATGATGGCGGAGGAGTATGAATTGAGTAGATGCTTAGGCTAGGAACCAATGATAGTGTACTGGGAAATATCTAAGCTAATAGGGAGTTATGTGTTCTCCGTGTGCTCTACAAGCAAACAAAGTCCATTCATTTATAGGTCAGTATTCAAGACGAGGGACCTAAATACTGACGAGGATTCCTCCGGCACATCTTGCAAAACGTGACGCGCACCTTCCTCAAGTAGGTCACTTCCACCACGCCATCTCTCGCTTTTTTCTTCTTCCCTTCTTCACCTCTCGAGAAATTTCATCTCATCTGACTCTTTTGCCAGTGACCAAAGACCGTCAAGATGACACAAAAATCATCGCCACTCTCTCTCAAACTACTCCAGGATGACATTGATGAGGTATTCAATTCTCTCAAGCCGAAAAGTCCAACCGGAACTCTCACAGACCAGGAGCTAGCTCTGGAGCTCTGGAAGGCCGAGGTCGAGGCTCAAGAATTTGCCTTGTTTGACCACGAACTTGCAGTTCGGATGTCAAAGTCTCCACGCGCTGATGCTGCATTAATCTCGTCTCTCCTGAAAGAGGAATTGGCAGCACAGGCTGATCGCCGGCTTGCCCTTTCTCTGGACGAGAACGCAACGCGTACCAATCAACTACCCAGACCAGTGGATATTAAATCTGCTCAGCAGACGGTCGACATGATTCTCGCCCAAGATACTGGGCCTGTATGGGGAGGCAAGCCAAGTGATTTCTTTAAAGAACAAAATGGGGACACGGACAAGGAAAAGAGAATTGAGTGTATCGTGTGCATGGAGCCAGTGATCTATTTCAACGCAGTTTGCGCCCCTTGTGGTCACTACTATTGTCAACATTGCCTGACTCGACTTTTTCTCACTTCTGTCACGGACGAATCTCTTTTTCCAGCACGATGCTGTCAATTGGCTATCCCTCTTGCGCTCGTTCAGACGCTCCTTGGGCCATTGACCTCCCGAAGAGTGAAACAAAGAACTATCGAATTCAACGATTCCTCCAGAAGATATTGCTCAAAGCCAACTTGCTCGGCATACATATTCCCAGGCCAGAGGAAGGATAATTGCGGTACATGCCAGGAATGCAATCAAAAGACATGTCTCCTCTGCACAGAAAAATTTCATCAAGGGCGCTGCATCCAGAAGTCCGATCCAACTTTGCAGTTAGCATTGCGTGAGGGTTGGAAACGTTGCCATTACTGCAAACACCTCATCGAGCTCGATACAGGGTGCAATCATATCACGTAAGTTTGCTGAGCGCGATCGACTCTATTAGCTCAAACAAACTAACATTTATTCTCGATTACAAGCTGCATTTGCAGGTACGAGTTCTGTTACCTCTGTGGTATGAAGTGGAAGACATGCAAATGCCCGCTATGGGAGGAGTCTCGCTTGTATCGCCGCGCAGAACGAATCGCCGCCCGAGAGAATCCTAGACCGAACGGTGATGCCGTGAGAGAGGTGGCCAATTTGCTCGGAGAGCGCCATGAGTGTGGCCATGAACGCTGGAAGCGTACGACCGGAGAGTACCAATGCGAGGAATGCCGCGGTAAGCTGGCAGAGTACATCTACGAATGCCAGCATTGCAGACTACATACCTGCAGACGCTGTCGATTCAACCGCCTTTGAGTTGAATTGGTGTCCAATGAATGAGGGTCCAATTTCCAGGGTGCCTCTCCTCCACTCCGACATAAGGCTTTATTGATCGACGTGGGTAACTCTGTACCGTCAGTTTCGAGATCATACAAATTGTCCCTTAGCATCAAGGGTACATCAGCCTCATGATGTAGTGTTCGTGTTTTGCGCTATTTGCCATGTATTTCGGCTAATATAGTAATGTCAGTCATCAATCGAGAAATATCCTTTGCACAATTCATGACAATTTACAGAGTATAATCCCCAAATTTGGTACTTGGTAGTTTATCAATAGTTTATTCCATCTCGCCGGATCGATGGAAAAGACCTGGAAGCACTTGATGATATCATAATCCGGGGATCCGTTTTTAGTTCAGGCACAGGCACAAAGCCACGTGATTGGGCCAGACCCAATTGTCAACTTTCATAGCTTCATTCCTCAGAAAGGATCTTGGTTATTCTTGTTTGTTGTGGGTCTTTTTCGATAGTCTCCCGATTGCCACCGGGAATACTCCGTACTGTACACGAAAAGGATTGAAAGGGGTCTCTACAATGCCTCGGAATAATAAATGAGATCAGAATTGACTCCACTCGCGGCTGACCGAAGTGGCCCATTGCATCATAGCCTCCCCAGCTCTCTGATCTCGTGCAGCGGCTACTCGTGGTGAAGCAGATCGTCCGATTGATCGATCGATCGAGCCTGAGCTTGAAATTGGCGATGCAGATCCCTTACTGCGCGACATGAAATACTATCCATTCGTCCAGGGTGTCAGCCTAACCATGGATAGCCTTCAATAACTCATCTTGGTACAGCTGAGTGTGGGAATTCTACGAAGTCATGACAGAGGATTTACTCGGCATTCTTAAGGGCTACAGGACCCCTGTACCTTGACTTTCGCCTTTGCGAAACAGTTGAACCTTTGCGCATCGTCATTTCACCATGGAGATTCCTGATATTCCCGACAATCGTCCACACAAATCTCCCTCAGTGCTGTCATACTCGCCTACCATTGTCCTTGATGGTGCGACAGAATATGAATTTGAACCGCGGTCCAAGGAGGGTTATCAAGATATCCGCAAGGTACAGCATTCATCTGTGCGAGGGGGTACACCCCCAGATGTGCTCTCAGAAAGGAACCAAGATCTCGGCACGCCAGAACCGCAAGAGAAACCAAGAGATTTCCCAGAAGAGAAAGATGCTGTCCGGGTGCCCGGTGACGATGAACGGTGAGCTAAGACCTGCAGTGGGAAAAGAACTAGAAACGCAGGAACCCGCCGCTAATTACAGCCCAGTTCGCTCCCACCGGACTCTGAAGGGACTGACGAATTTCGCCCCGAATCATCACTCAAAACTCAGCGTCGGAATTTCACACTCAATGAGCTGCCTCTACTCCAAGCGACAAATCCGAATGACGGCTCGGAGCAGTTCAATCCAGTTAAAGAAGAAGATGGAGATACTTTCGACCTAGTTGCTCCGTACGAGGGCGACGCGGCTCCACTACACACACTCGAGCGCCAAGCGGATACAATGTTCTCGTCTGAACACATGTTGACCATCCTGAAACATCCACGCTATTTGGCACGCTTTCGAGATTTCTTGGTTTCAGAGCGCCCAAAATCGATCCCGACATTGACGTATTATCTTAATGCCTGCAAGGCACTTAAAGCAATTCAATATGCCAATGCGCTCGTCAGATTGTCGGTAGATGTGCCGACAGCGGGGATCGAGCCAGCCGAACAGCCAATTGGAGCTACGAAAAGTTCAGCGCTTGAGGCTCGTGTTGATGATGCTCTGAATGCTTTGACAGCGGAGGAGCTACCTGCTTTTATCACGGCGACATGCATCAATATCACCAGCAAGGTTGTCGAGGAACGGGTACGAGGAACGCTGCCAGATAAGTTCCAGGGAACATCAGATGCGTTGGCAGAGGTATTCTGTTTGACGGATCCGTCTCGTCCAGATAATCCGATCATCTTTGCCTCGGGAGGTAAGTAACTTGCTGATTTGGGTATCACTCCTGAGAAGTATGTATTTTCTAATCTTATTCACTGAAGAATTCCACCGCACCACGCAATATGGTATGGACTACGTACTCGGACGAAACTGTCGTTTCTTGCAAGGACCCAAGACGAATCCCAATAGTGTTCGGCGTATTCGGGAGGGTATCAAATCTGGCCGACACCATTCAGAACTGTTCCTTAATTAGTATGTCTCTTTTGGGTCAGCATTGTTTAGAAAGAAGCTAACGCATCCGAAATAGCCGCCGCGATGGCTCACCTTTTATGAATCTTCTTCAGTGCGCCCCACTCTGTGACAGCCATGGCAAGATCCGTTACTTTATTGGAGCCCAGATTGATGTTTCTGGCCTAGCCATGGAAGGAGCACAAATGGAATCACTACAAGATTTGCAGAAGCAAAAAACCTTAGAAGAGGAAAATGACAAGTCCCAGAAAGACGATGCTTCACATTTGAACGAGAAACCCAAGTCTGAGTTTCAAGAACTGGGAGAGTTGTTCAGTCCCCGTGAATTGCAGAATGTGCATGATTACGGAGGTAATCTGTTCCACCCCGTGTCCGACAAACTCAACCCGAAAAACAGTCGGCTGTGGTTGCAGAGTCCCGAGAGCGAGAATGAAATTCGCCTTGGAATGCCGAATTCTCCTCCTAGCAGTGGGGGATCTTTAACTGGTGTTTATAAACATGTAAGTCTGCGCACGAAAGAAAAGTGTCGCGCCAGATCCTAATCTTCTTTTGCAGTATCTTCTTGTCAGACCATACCCATCACTTCGAATCCTCTTTACATCCCCGTCTCTTCAAATTCCCGGCATGCTTCAATCATCATTCCTCTCTCGTATCGGTGACTCAGGACCCAAGCGTGATACTATCTTACATGCCATGATGGCCGGTCGTAGCGTTACAGCTCGAATCAAATGGGTGAACCGCTTCAGTGATCAGGGTCGGCACCGCTGGATCCATTGCACGCCTCTTTTGGCGAATAATGGAGAGGTGGGAGTTTGGATGGTCGTTGTCATTGATGATGAAGATGAGAGTATGGTACGATGGAGTGGTAATTGGCCAAGTGCTTAGTGCCAGATAAAAGCGTGATGAATTGTTGCCTTCTTGTACAAATTTACATTTACTGTATTTACTTCAATAATATGATCACTGCATATGACCAATTTACTCTATCGAGTTCATCACTATGCTAGGTACCACCTTAAGAAGTCAACTCCATGAAGAGCTTACTAAGTATTTTAAAATATTCGCAGTAACTCAAACAGATCATATAACCACTCGATAACTAACAATTAAGTGTTTTCCAACTAAATGCAAATATGAGAATCACCAAAGTCCCGCCGATATTCCGTCAAATGATCATATCAATCCAAATCAAGGAACCAAACTGAGGAATTCATCAAAGATATTTTGATACTTCGTTCCACCACCAACGGCATTATCGCCTCGCTTTGGCGGCGAAACAGGAACGACATCATCAGGATTGACATCTGGAATCGTTTTCACAAACTCCCAGTAATTATCCGAAGCAGAAATGACTCTCTGACTATCTGGAAAACTGCCAGTATACAACGATTCCCTCCACCAAGACCCACTAAGTCTCCACCTTGTACTTTCCACTGTATCCTCCCTAACTATACACTCCAGCATATACCACTTGGTATACAAGCCTGAATGAGCTACTCTTGCTTCAAGGAGGACTGCTTTATCTGTGACGGCGGTACTGGCTGTTTGAACGACTGTATCGCCTAGGTTCAGGGGGATTAAACCCGGCACGCCAGTGCCGTTGATTAGGGTTTCTAGATCAGATGAGTAGATGCTCATTGTGTTTGCGCCGGTGTCTTCTAGGAATTCCATTTTGATTCCGTTGGGTGATCCTGGAACTCGGACTTCGAACCATATCTGTTTGCGGATGGGATTTAGTATTATTTTTTTGTTGATTTGGATGGAAATGTGTAATACGAACCATGTGTGTTGGCCAAAGATTCCATGAGAGTACTGCTGGGATAGAAACTGATAACATCATGCGTTTAGGCTCGGGTCCTGAGAGCTATTTCAATTTGTGACATGTCAGTTTATTTTAGTTTGGGATATTATTTAGAATTGTTAGTAGGTCATTGCCTATTGATAAGTAGACTTACTCCTTCAACCCAAAATCCTTTACCCTCATTATGCTTCTTTTCGGGATTATATTTGCGATTCAGCTCAATTAATTCTTCAATTATAAAGTCTCTTGGTTGACAGAGTTGTGTCCCTTTATACCAGTATGTGACTTTCCCATCTTGAGACCAGTTAAGTGTACGTTCTCGATAAGCCTTGATGAGAGCATTGACGTTCGAAAGTTGTTCGTTCTCATCGCCGTTCTTTTCAAGAATTTTCTTCATGTCTTTCAGACTCGTGAGTCTAGTTATAACACTCATGCTAAGACCCTTTGGCTCCGACGAAATCATTTGGTCTCGGTATGCCTTTTTCTTCTCGTATTCTCGTAGTCTTATCTCGAAGAGTCGAGGGAGAATTCCATCTTCGATGCGTTCTTTATTACGGGTGATTTGAGCGTCGATGTCACTATGGAATGATAGGAGTTTTAGAGCTCTGAAGAAAATTTGAATCATTTTATAATTTTCACGTACTCCGTATCAAGATCAAGCTCATCAGGACTCCAATTCCAGCTCTTAGGAATATTATTCATATTGGTAATGGGCGGATCTTGACGGGGCCATCTTCTATATTCTGGTTTTGGGGGTGTTTGAATCACAGAATTCGGTCCACGCAAAACGGACTGCGATAGTATAGATTTCCGGCTCTGAGATGAGAGTGATAGATCTTGTGCCTCGGGATTCACGCGGGGAAACGGTTTACTTTCGGATGTTTTAGCTTTAGATCTGGAAGGTGATGACTCTGAGGGAGATAGTTGACGCTTCCTTTTTGTATGTGGGCTTCGAATGTGACGACGAGGCATTTTGAGGGTTGTGGGATGGATACAGTGATGGTGGATTTTCGAATATATTTGGGGCGTGGGATAGATAGGATAGAGAGGATTACCCTGGTATGTATTACTAGAGCATGGTTAAGTTCAATGTTTGGGATCAAAGAAAGTTGGATATCTTTCAGATCTAGAAATGCCGTCTTTCAAAGAAGTTATTTGTGAATGGTCTTTTTGGTTGAGCCACGCCCAGTCTTCCGTTCTTTGAATAGTTAATTCTTTCTTCTAAGAAAGAATTAACTATTTTTTTTATCTATGATGATACATGGGAGAGTTTGATCAATGTGAAGATCGTCCGTTGATATTGGAGAGCGAGTTGGAATCAATGCTGGACTCTTTCAGCGCAGGTTTACGATGCCGGACTGAGTATCAGTCATTGATAGCATGGAACTGCTCTAGTAGAAATGGGGTTCCTTGATCTTTCAACTCCATATAGAGACTATTTCGGTCACATAATTGTCAATTTGGCCTGTGTTTCTAGTTCTTTGATCAAATCCACGCTTTTGTACAGGACCTTCCTTCCGCCTCCTGATGAATACAACTAAAGGACCCGAGCAAAAAAATGAATGGTGCTAGGAAGCACTGTGCAATGCTACGCACTGAAATGTATCCAAAAAATCTCAGTAGTCATTCCCAGTAGATCCATAGAGATGCATTCCCCGTTCAAGAACCTCAATCTCATCTCCAACCTCAACAAATAACCCCTCCCCCTGCCCCTCGGCGACCTTCAAACACCAGTCTTCTGGCACACAATGCATGCCCAGATAGCCGAGCGCCGCTTTGTTGCCAGTTTCCACGGTACGATATTGAACCAAAGTCGTACTTGGCTGGGGCTTACCTTTCTTTCTGTCTGGTGGTGGGTTATCCGTATCAAAGGTTCCTTTTGCTGGATCTACATTTGGCATTGTACATCTTGATGTTCGACAAACGACTGAAAGTGTCGGCGCAACTTGAGCTCGAGAAAGGGAAGTTTGGCTTTTTGGCAAGATGCAGTATCGTTTCCATTCTTCTTCGTCGTATGCGGGTGCGTTCTCGATCCATATATTTGCCCGGAAGCGAAGGGCGTCCATGGGTTGATTTTCTGTTGGGAGGAGGGCGGATACGGCTTGGACGGAGGATAGACTGTTTATGTTGATGGGTTGTTGATCTGTATAACCGTGAACGGCTGGTGTTCCGATGTGTTTGAGTGGAGCTAGATTTTTATCCGTTCGGACGAGGGTATCGGGTGTGCATCTGAAAAGAGACAAGCCGTCGCCATGGGGGATTTTCAAGAATTTCTTCAATTGAGGCAAAGCTGCCGCGACAGATGGGATTTCACCCATATCTATTCCCTTGGCATCGCGAGAATGAATGTTGAATGTTTTGGGCTTTGTTTGGAAGCCTTCTATTTCGGTAGCTGTGAGACTGAGAGGGACGATGAAGGATGTTTGTGGGATAGTCGATGGATCCCATGTACGGAGCAATGTTTCAATTCGATCAGCCCATGTAGGTGTTTCTGGGTTGTCGAATCTCATAACTAGATATCCGCCGGACTGGTCTTGTGTATCGGTGTAGTTGTATTTATTTGGTAGCCACAATTCTGTCTCGATTCTGGACATGGATGGCTTCGTGCGCTGACTGATGAATCGCCATTTCTCGCTCGACGAGTCTTCTTTTAGTGGACCCGTTGCCAATACAAAACATCTATCGAAAAGAAACCCGGTTTTGGTGAGCAAGGCCCGATCTACCTCGATTGGTCCGCATGATTTGACTGGGTGGAGATAGATTGATTTAATCCGAGGTAGTCCATCAACTTTTGTACCAGCTGGATGATCGAATTTGGGATGATATTGATCCGCCATATTTCGTGTAGTCGATCCCACTTTTTGTAAATTTTTTAATTTTCTACGCGTCGTAGAATCGTTTCCATTTTGTGCAACGATAACCAAGGCGATGCTTAGTAGAAATATGATGGCTGCAATGCTGCATAGGACATGAGGATTTGCCAGGAAGCCCCATGTAGACTGAACAAGTTGGAGTATCATGTTGGTAGAATTAAAAAGCTGTTCGTCAGAAACATGGAGTAGTTCGCCGGGAAGTTGGACTGGGAGTCTTCGAAGTGGCCTAACGCAGGGCGACTGTATTGAATCAGATAAGACGCACGTCCTACGTATAGCCGGACCCCATAAATAGATGATAAAGACGCTTTATAGGCCGGCAAATTGGAATTTTCAGAACGGGAATAAAATAAAAGAATGATGCGCGTTGTTGAAGATGACTCAATGTCATTTTGAGTAGCCGAGCGACAGCCGATGATATCACGTGATTACCAGTGGTGGAACGCGGCCTCAGCGTCAAAATTCAATTGATTCCTTCATAAAATTTGCGGCATATACTTGAGAATATTATTCTTAGTATTATAATCCATTGAAGATATTGTGGGTGAAAGCGAGGCTTTTTTGGAAGCCAAGGCAAAGTTAAGGAATTAGATAAATTTGATACGCCTTTGGATGTGAGAAGTATATATAAAAGCATAGTTTCTAGCTGAAGTGGATTAGTTTAGTATACCATCATGAAGGTAGGCCGAGATAAATAAAATGGAGATTACTATATCCATACATACTCTGAACAAGAAAAATGGAGTCAGATATCAAAAAGGCTGGTAAAGTTCATTCCGAAAACTCCACTGATTCATCAGCGTGCATTAATCAATGTAGAAAGCAATAAATTCACCTGTGGCTGGGAGACTTGGGATATCCATCTAAAACATCCTAGAGTATTATCTGGCCTGAGAATGACAGTCTAGTATGTAAAGATTTACACGAGTCAAGCCGAGTCAGTGCGATGTTATAAGGGCCGCCGACCTTTAGGGCTGATTTTCAACTACCCAAGCAGCAGATCTATAAAAAACAATATTAAAACTACTGTACAAGGTCAGCGATGACTACAATCGCATATCAACAAACTCAATCCTTGAATATCACCTCCAGAAAACCCCAACCACAATCCCTCTTCCTATAAACTGCATCTCAATCCCAAGGGCTCGTCCCTATGCCAGACTTGGCTCCACCCTTAAACGGAAACTGATCAGTGATCAGATCGCGCCAGGGCTATTATGACATTATGAGCACAAGGCTGTAATGTAATCCGCGTGGTTTGGGACTAGTGGGATTTTATTGTAAGGTGACAATGTCCTTCGGGATTTGACAGGGATGACCGGGAGAAGAGTAGCCGCATTCGTGGGTTACAATATGGAAATATGGAAGTTGTTTGGTTTCCTTTTCTCCATTTTTCTCTCCTTCTTCCCTTCTTTGCTCCGTGGTGAGTAAGGGTATACTAATAGATATGATTTGTTAGACTTTCAATTATAGTATAATTTGTATAGATGTGATTTTTATCGGTAGAAGTTGATATTGCTCCGGTGATGGGGTGGAGGTGCAAGTACAGGTGGGATGTGCAAGGTCAAGTGAATAATTCCGAGAAAATTATCCCATCTCCACCACTTGACCCATTATATGAATAATGCATGATTCTTTGACTATAATGTATGCATTGTACAATTCCTTGTTTCTTGTTTCTATGAATAATCCCAGTTTTGAGCTTTGATTTGCTCTATTGCCAAATGCGTCGTTCCGGCTGCGGTAAGGGGTGATACCAGCCATTCACGTCACCGAAGCAACTGCCATCATTGCATATACGGTACATTAATGTGTTCGCGGGGTGTTTCTAGGGGTTTGTGTATTATTGAACTGTAGAATTATAGGGAAAGAGTCCCTGCATAACAATTGCTAGCCTTATGGTGGATTGGCGATTCAATAAAGTTGTGCCAAAAGATAGTGGGAGACGGTGAAACGCCTTTGCCCCACTGAGATTCCACGATCGGCGCTAGCAAAAAAAGGGTCTACAGTGTAGAGTTTTTTATAGTTAAGTTGGATATAATGAAAAGTAAAAGCGTGGTTCAGGATCAGGTAAAAGTAGAAAGTAATTGGTATGCATTGTATCATCCAGTCATTAATATTGTGTAAATCAAAGAATCGCTCTATATATATATATACATGTTGCTATGCTTATGTCTTGATGCCGATTTCAAGGTTGGTCACTCCGAGCGTGACATTTTTGGAGGCTGAGAAGGCTTCGGAGCCGAAACCAAAGTAACCCAAGTAATCCTGGCTTGAGGGGTAGACTTCACCCTTTAATTTGTAAAGATCGGTGATCAATGGGTATATGTCTCCGCTGAATTGTTCGACAGTTTTTTCTGCGGCCCAGGTGAGGACATTTTGATTTGTGTTCTTGTTCTTTTCGGAGTAGAGTTTGCTGTGAAGGTGTTAGTATGGGCCCTGAAAAAGTAAGGCTGTCGATGTGTCGATGGGTTTAACTTACAAGGTTGTACCGTTCAGTTCTCGGGTTGTCACGACATTTGGATAACCATATGGTTGTGTCGCGGCGCCAAAGGTTGCAAACCAGATCATGACTTCGTATTTGGCATTTGTGCTGTTCAACGCGGTTTCCTTGTCACTGTCGAAGAACATATCGATGGCAACGTTGGTGTTGACGCTGTTGGAGGTCAATTCGTCTTCGTCGGTAGTTTCGGCAATAGTGTCGCCGACGCCGTAGGTCCAGTGAACGTTGAAGTAGAGCTCTTGCATATCGTCGAGTCCGACGGGTAGGACTTTGTCGACCATGATATTGGGGAATGCGTGCACGGGATCGGTTTGGGGTCCAGGGTTCCATTTCCATGTCACGGAGAAGTCGGGGGCAGAGTATTGAGTTGGGTAGGTCATGTTGTTGAATGTGGTGACCTGTGGGTGAGTGTTAGCCAATGCAGCTAATGCAGCATAGGCAGATTTTACTTACATTCATGCATAGTCCGCCAACCGAGGTATCTGTCACACCCCACTGGTTGGGATTGACTGAGAAGAATTAGCGGCTGATTCAGAATAGAGCCAAAGAAAAGAAAAGCAGCTTGTATGAAGTGAGAGGATGTAGACTCACGCGTAAAAGATTCACCATGCTTTGAAGGCGGCGAAATACCGTAAGAGAGTTGACAGTATTGATTGTTCTGAATTCCATTGTCGCTGACATCTCCAGTTGATCCTGAACCACCTGAGCCACCACCGGTACTATCTTGACCTCCTCCTCCTCCTCCTCCAGTGCCGACACCCAAGTTCTCGTCGGGATCATTTGGGTTGGGAGCGAACAATGGGCGTTGACCGGTGGCGGCGCGATGAGCATCAATGCCGAAGAGTGTGCCTAGACAGCCCCCGATGGGTAGGGCCATCAGGCCGGCGTTGACGATCAGCGAGAGCGCCATGTGTGAAAGTGAAGGTGAAGAGGGGGTTTGTGCTGAGAATGTGGTGGGAGGAATGAAAAGAAAAAAGAGGATTGAAGGAAGATCTGGGAAGTGGAAGTGTGAGATCGGAATGTGCCTAAAACGGGATGTCGGGGATGTTGCGGGAAAGATGAATAGGTAAGAATAACAAGTTAATACTGATTTTGCCAAGAAAGAAAAAGGACAAGAAAATAAAAAAGGGAAATAAAAAATGAAATCCGAAAACAAGAACCAGAAAAAAAAAAAGCAAAAGAAAAAAAAAAAGGATTATCGGGGTTGCAGTGAGGGAGAGAGTATCTCTCCGAGTGCAGCGGAAGTACCAAGCAATACAAAGCCACGGACTAATGCGGATGTGCTTTGGTCTACTTTTGGCTGTGCCTGATAAGTCTTTTTTTTTCCCCTCGCAGGGTGGGTCAAAGTGGATAATAGTGGAGACAATCAACCAAGTTTGTGTAGGCCAAATGCAGGTTGGTCATGACACCCAGCCAATCATATCTACCAAACACAAAACTAACGGTTGGCCACTGGCGATCAGGAACCGTGGTTGATCGAGATGTGCCTGGATTTAGAAAAGTGGACTGAGACAAAAGTGGACAACGTTTGCCCGAGGTTTGGTTGGCTCGAAATCAATTCATTCCATTTGCATTCTATTTTCGATCGGTGAAGTATCTTTAGCCGGTCCAGTGAGTACAGTGAGTACAGTATATTGAGGGAGTACTCACAATGGTGACGCAAGAGGACGCGAGTATAACCCTACTGTACATTGTATACTCGGAGTATTCGTATGCAGTCATGATACTATTATTGTAAATGAATTATGAATAATGTACTCCGTACTAGATACTAATACTGCGACGATCCAGACCGGAGGCAATTCACCATTGCGGGTCCGATTGGTCTAAGACTTCTCCATCGTGAAGAGATTGACGCCAATCGGATCCATCAGATTGTATAAATTACACTCTTACATTGTACATACACACCAACCACGGAGATTCATAGACAAAGAGTAAAGATAAGCCCGCCCTAATGCATGTTCTACTATGTACTGTAGCTTGGTATCTTGGTAATCTTGGTATTAACATACAGTACACCACCACATCATCTAAGTGTATCTCACTTAATACTTCTTCTTCCTTGCTTCTCTCCCGTCTTTTGCTACATCACATTCGCTTTGTTTTGCTTTCTTTTCTTACTGGCAATCTCTACATATCATCCGATTGCTATCTGTTGATCTTAACTCCCTTCCCTTCTTTCTCCTCCCTATTCATCCTTTGATCAACTTTTTCTGACTCCGCTCGTCCCACTCCCCGCCATCGCATTACCGCAAGCGTGCGTGGTGTCGAACCCATCCACCATGAACGGCCATGCTGCTTCCCACTATCCTCCCAGCCCCTATGGCAGCCCATACCCTGAAGAAGAGGAGACTTATGAATTAACTCCTCCACAAAATTCCCGGAATCCCAACTCTTTCGATTTCCAATTCCAGCATTCCGCCCCATCACCTCGACCCATCATGCCAATCCGACCGGGTCATACTGCTACCACAAGTACCAACTACAGTCCCCCCGAGTATTCGTCTCCATGGCTGCAACCGACACCGCGTTTGTCCGGTGGTCCGGATTCGTTCCCCAATACTCCCTATGACTCTCGCTCGGCCTCGCCTACTCTGGTATGTGTCGCATTCCTTCGATCAACCTTCTTTTCTTTCTTTCTTTCTTCTTGTCCTTCTTCCATGTGGCTCGCGCGATTCGCAATGCCGCACCACAGAGAAAGAGAAAGAGAAAGCCTCGAGACAAAGGCAAAGTGGTCCCCAATGAAGCTAACTCAGGTCTCTGTCCTTGAACAGTATCAGAATTCGCAATTAGCAAGTGCGGCATCTCTCACAAATCTCGTCGATACACCGGCCACTCCAGGTTTCGCGAAAGAATGGGTACAGACGGGTTCTGGGTCTATTGCTCGTCTCGATGATCGTGATGATGTTGATATCTGGAAGGGTTGGAAACGTTGGGTCTTCATGTTCACTCCGTTTCTCACATTCGCTAATACCGGACTGTATCTCTTCTATCTGGGACTTCGTGTCTATTGTATCATTATGGCTCAGAATGCGGCCGGTTACAGCTTCGCGGGTGCGTGGGTCTTCGTGGCGATTGAAATTGCTGTTGCCATTCCTTCTCTGATGCACAATTGTTGGACAATGTTGGCATTGAAGAAGAGAGGTAGAGCTAAGCTTCGATTGGTTGGGAATGACTGTCCTACCGTCGATGTCTTCATCACCTGCTGCGGAGAGGACGATGAGGTTGTTCTCGATACTGTCCGTGGTGCCCTCGATCAAGACTACCCGATGGAACGATTCCGAGTCATTGTCTTGGATGATGGTAAATCGGTCACTTTGGAAGACTCCTGCAATCAAATCGCCATGACGAACCCCAATCTTTACTATATGGCCCGTGAAAAGATCCCTGGCAAGCCTCATCACTTCAAGGCTGGCAATCTGAACTACGGTCTCGACCAGGTTCACACTTTGCCCGGTGGTGCCAGTCAATTTATGGCTGCTCTTGATGCTGACATGGTAAGCACTTTAATTTTGTTCTTATTCCGCGTCTCATGCGAGTCTCTTATTCGCGAATCTATACTAATGGGAGGCCTTAGATCCCCGAACAGGAATGGCTGCGCGCCGTTCTTCCCCACTTGTTGGTGGATCCTCAAATGGCCCTTGCATGCCCTCCCCAGCTTTTCTACAATACCCCTGCGTCCGATCCGCTCGCGCAGAGTCTCGACTTCTTCGTGCATGTTATTGAACCTATCAAGGATGCGATGAACGTCGCTTGGTGTACTGGTTCGGGTTATATTGTTCGTCGCGAGGCTCTGGAGGATATCGGTAACTTCCCACTGGGTTCTTTGGCGGAGGATGTTGCAACTTCCACCCTGATGCTCGGAAAGGGCTGGAAAACCGCGTATGTCCATGAACCTCTGCAGTTCGGCACTGTCCCTGAAGACTTTGGCGGTCACCTGAAGCAACGTACCCGTTGGGCCATTGGTACTGTGGACACAGCATTTAAGCTGAAGTTCTGCGCTTGGGGTGATGCGGTCAAGAAAATGACTATTGCCCAGCGCTTTTCTGGATTCCTGTATGCGACTCTGAGCTTGTATACTATCCTTCTGACTGCCTCTCTCTTCGCCATTCCCATCATTCTTCTGTGGGGTAAGCAGCTCGTGGCCTACGCAAACCAGGACCAGCTACATTGGCTTATCTGGACTTGTTTCGCCTCAACTTTGGCCAACCGACTCTGCGAATTTGCACTCTTCATTCCGGCCGGCTACCACACTGGTCAGCGTGGATCTCGTTACCAACTCTGGATGTCGCCTTACATCGCCCTTTGCATTGTTCGATCATTCATTCTTCCCAAGTGGCTCGGTGGCCAGACGCAAGCCTTCAAGCCAACCGGTTCTCTGGGATCCGAACTGAACGAGCGTGATGCCAACCTAAGGAAAAACATGTTAGTCCGTCTGCGGGTGATTCTCTTCAACTTCATGGCTTTATTCCATTTCGCTTTCGTCTACGTGACTATCATCGCGGTTGCCATTTCTACTTATCGGTGCTTCTACAAGGAGAGCAGTTTCAAGGGTATCGTCATTTGTCTGATTACCCATGCCTTCTGGCCTCCACTTACCTTCCTTTTCATCTGTACCTCATTGTGGACTCCCGTTTCATATGCAATTCACCCTCCGACTGTGCCCGATCGTGAGAATCTGTTGAATCGTGACCCTAAGACTGGCGTTGCCCATCCAACCAGGAAGAGCAAGAAGATTGCCTTTGGTGGCCAGGCTGCTTGGTTCGAGTTCCAATATGAGATTGCCACTGTTGCGACGGTGTTGATCTTTGTTTACTCCTTCTTCTTTTAGTTTTATGTATATATTGCATTTGTGAGGGATTTTGGTTTTTTCTTTTCATATTTTACACGGCATGTGGAGCATTTAATTTTGGGATCATATATCATTGCGCTGAACTTATCTTTGGAGAGATTCATGACGAAAACGATATGAATACGGGGGCGCTTGTATATTATACACATTTATACTTCAAGATCTCGAATGAATCAAAATATTCACACTTCAACTTCTCCCAACACTTGTTTACTACTGCTTTGTCTTCTGCTTCTTTTGAGGCCTCTGCCCACCCTCCTCTATTCCAAAGGATCTCCGCCACGATCCATCCTTAACCTGCTTATCATCTCCATGCAATCCAACATGATATGCCTCCTTCATCCCATCCAGACAAATCGTTCTTCGTTCATCAAAATCAAACATGGGCTTGGGATAGACTTGGCCATCTTCGGTCGAATCAGTCTTATCTCCAGTAACCCTGCATCCCCATTTCCGCTGATCGGCAATTGGTGCCCTCCATGGCTCGTAGATGTATTTCTTATCAAACTTTGCTAGTTCCGGACAGTATCTCCGAATGAGGTTACCTTCAGGATCCCATTTCTTACCAAATGATATGGGTGAATAGCAACGGTAGAACTGGGCGAAGAAAGCTGTACATGATAACCACATCCAGTTACCAATATTACAAGCAGTCTCATCTGATTCAGTGGGATAATGTCAGCATGAGGTGTTCTGGGTAGATCTCATGATCAAGTCACAGGATATCGATATCCGGGGGAAAAAACTTACGATCAATCAACATTTCTTCGAATACTTCAGCTCCTCGTTCCCAGCTCACATAACAACCTCCCCTAGTCAAAAAGCAAGCAACACTATGTCTACCAAGATGATGAATCCACCCTTCTTGCTTAAGTTGTCTCATTAAAGCATCAATCCAAGGAAATCCAGTCCGCCCTTCCTTCCATCGTAAAAACCATTCCTCCGCCTCGTCCGAATCAACGTCGTACAATTTATCCCCCGACTTCCCATGTGCAACTTCCTCCGGACTTTTAGTTTGCAGGTGCCAATCGATGAAACGGACCATGGGATTCCCGTATGTTCGACAAAATGTTTCGCCGATAGCAGCCTGAGCGGCAAAATACATATCGCGAAATAATAGTTGGCCGGGTATATTAGTTGGTATAGAAGCATTGGGTTTCTTGGCCTTTTTGCGCTTTTCCATGACGTCTTGTACATCCCACCAGAATTTTCGGACTGACAATGTGCCGAAATGAAGATGTGGTGAGAGGAGTGTAGTTGATTGAGGTTCGAATGCTGCGGGGGACGTATTTGGTTTCTCGAATAAACCAATATACTCTTCATCTTGTATATATCCATTTAACAAATCCAATGCAACGGACTCCCCTCCTCGATGTGGTGTTTCGATGTCAGAAGGGTTAATTCCAATTTCTTCAAGGGTAGGGACTCCGAAATCTTGATTCGGTCCCATGATATCAATATACTGTTTGTCCTTACCAACTCGATGATCAGAATTAACATCAACCCCAGGATCAAGATTCTCATGTTGAATCCCCTTCAAATCCATTTTCTCAATCGATAATGGATCGGGAATATCATTTGACCCTGGAGCATCCAAAGGTCTTTCAGGTCTTCCATCCCCAATTTTCTCAGCAGCTTTTTCAACCTGTGATATACTCATCGTAGGTTTCCCCCCATTCTTCCGAACAAGATCATCAGGATCAAATAGATTTCTCCCCATCTTAATAATAACTTCAACGCCCGCTTCCTCCGCTAATCGAATGATCTCTTCATCACGAGCACGCGCGTAGGAATCCGTATCCTTTTCAAAAACAAGATGCGTAACCCCCCATCTTTTCCATAATTTTGGGAGAACGGTTTGCGGCGCTTCGCGAATTACCCAGAGTTTCTGGTTTGGGTTGAGACTTTTGTAGGAGTTTGAGAGATTGATTTGGCTTTCTAGTAGGAAAGACCATCTATTTGGTCCCACGCGGGATTTGTAGACGTAGTGTGGGTCCCAGGTCCAGATTGGGATGAAGGTTGTTGGTTTTAGGGAGAGAGCGGTGGTTAGAGCTGGGGAGTCGTGGAGGCGGAGGTCTGTTCGGTGCCAGTAGAGTACTATTTTGGCTGTGGAGTTGGATTTCATGGTTGTTTGGGGGTGGCGGTGGAGAGTGCTTCAATGGCTGGCAATGGATTTTTTGGTAGGTGCTGGCTGATTTTGTGGAGGTCTGGAATGAATTGGAGTATTTCCCAATCAATGCATTGAATATTTGACTAAAGAAAAGAAAGAGAAGAAGAGGAGGAGGAAGAGGAAGAAGAGAAAATCGAAGTTGCTGCGAACAGTTGACGTCATGAACATGACGTACTGTACTGCAGTATAAAGTCGAACAAAACTTCTCATTAAAATCAATCATGGGAGAATATCGTCAAGTCTTGGATTGGATTTATTCGATCTGTGGAATGAAGTATGATGGTGGTGATTTGTAGATCGACATCGTGGGTCTGTCATTGGTTCGATCTTTTGCAGATCGATTTTATACTGCAGGGTGTCTTTAGCTATCCCAATCCGGTATGGCTAGGGTTAATTCATGGGACTACGACAACTTCAATGAATGTAACCTGTGGCTCTCTTCAATCAAGGTCTTGAATTCAAAGTTGCGTCAATAATTGCATCTTTCAGAGCATGGTTTCGCCTTCCATAGATTAGCAAGATCATCTTTCATTCACTCTGCTTGAGTAAAGGCTAAACCATGCTTGTCATTGAACATGGAAGACACTGTCCCGATCGACTTCTCTCTTGTTTTTTTCTTTTTTTCTCTCTTCTCAAAGAGAGCGAGGGGAAGGGACATAGACTGACTTTAGAAATTGATCGAATATGCAAGTTGATGTGGGCGAAACCCCTGCAATGCTGTTACATCGACAATCAGTCCCATGATACCAGTACTAAGATCATTCGGAGGTTATGATAGAGAAAGATTTCGTCTTGGGAGAGCTGGCATCTACTACCTTCTAGTCATATGCCACAATAGTTCTCCGCAATGAAGGACCAAAATTACACGATCTATTATATAAAGAGTCAAGTTGAGACACTCAGGTTTACTCGTTCGGTCCATGCAATTTAAAGGCATTGTTCCTGTTTTTACCTAGAGCATACTTATTTTGACACTTTTCCTCGTAAACTTTTCTATATGAGGATCTACAATTCATTCCTCAGCAGCTCGCTCCTTATGAGTGCGGCAATCGCTACCCCCTTGACTATTCATCATCGAGGACAGTATGAAGCTCGAAGACTTTCCCATCTTTACAATCACGAGAGCCATCCACCCTATATACCCGACACAGATCAGAGGCACTTTCTCAATCGCTCCAATGAGAGATATACCTCCAACTGGGCCGGTGCAGTGCTCACAGGCACGGATTACAACTTCGTGACTGCGGAAATCACCGTTCCAACTCCAAAACCCCCTTCTCAAGGCCCCTCATTAGACGAATACTGCGCCTCTGCCTGGGTTGGTATCGATGGAGATACCTGTAGCACTGCAATTCTGCAAACTGGGATAGAATTTTGTGTAAGAGGAAATTCTATCTCGTACGATGCCTGGTTTGAATGGTATCCTGCGTATTCGCATTCATTCTCGCATCGCGATATTTCTCTATCTGCCGGGGATAGGATTAAAATGACGGTAAATGCTACATCCAAGATTTCTGGAACGGCGGTTATCGAGAATATTTCCACGGGTCAGATTGCGTTTCATGCGTTTAGTGGGCCTTTCGAGGTTCACGCTGATCTGTGCGGATATAATGCCGAGTGGATTGTTGAGGATTTTATAGAGAGCACAGTTCTTGTCCCATTTGTGGACTTTGAGCAGGTTGTTTTTTCAAAGGCTCAGGCTTCTCGGAACGGGACTCTTGGTGGGCCGGTTGGGAGTACTCTCGTTGATATTAAACAGAAGGGTGTTGCTCTTACTTCAAGTTCCTTCACTTCTGATAGTGTTATTGTGAAGCATCTGTAGCTTCAACCCATGATATACAAGAAATAGCTATATTTCAGTACGCTGTAACTGGAAGACTTAGAACTTTTACTAGCAACTAGTAGCACATTTTCAAAGAGTATTCTCATGTAGAGCCGAAAGAGACAAAAGTAAAATCCTCACCTTGAGAAGGGCTTACGTCTAATTGCAGGTTTTATTGATGTGGAATAAAGCGGCATAATTTGTTGTCAATACAAACTTCGCTGTCACTACCTAAGTGTCACGGAATTCAATGAGTGCTAGAAAGCCACTTGACATGGTCATCAACTTAGATCACCATAGAAAACCCATTCTCGAATCAACATGGGATGCAAAGCTGGGAAGATAATACTGAATACCAGAGCAATGAATCTGGCCAACATCAATTGATTCAATTAACAGGTTCGACTTCTACAGGCCGTAGGATCACTGGGTGTATAAGGCGCCACGTTGAAGGGCTTGTTGTTTTGAGCTTGGATACTGCAGCAATTATCTTCGTAGCTTAGACGGAATTGATATCCACTCCTGAAAAGGTATTCAATTTAGTACAGTAGATCTATATTCTATGCGTTGAAGGGGGCACTTACCCGCCGCTGACAGAACAATTAATGCTCCCTGCAGGGATCATATACTGCCCACTACTGGGATCGATGCTTTTCGCGATGCTGATGCATTCTGGAGGATATTTACTATCCATGTAATTTGCGAGGAATAGATATACCGGGCGGTTGTCACTGTGAAAGAGTAAGATTTAATCCATACTTCAATGCTCAAATGTTTGTTATCTCAAATTATAGAAAGGGAAGTGCCTCACGCCTGGCTCCATTTTATTTCAGCACTGTTTAAATCTAGAGGTAGAGGTTGGCCGTTAGGTCCTGGTCTCAATACAGGATCTTCGACAATTGCGGCCGATGTAAAGGCAACGAAAGCAGCCAAGGTGGCGAGAGTGATTTGCATATTGAAGAAGTAGATCGTAATGACAGTGTTTCTTAAACTTAGTATCTGAGTTCGATGCTGATTTTGAAGCGCATCATAAGGCAGTATTTATAGTTGCTACATCTTCGCCTGGTCGTCTTACTGTGACGACAATCCTGGGATATCCTCTTCAAAGATCCAGTTGAACCTTGAAGTGTCCTCCCTCTAGTTGTTTGGTTCTGCTGGGGTTTCGGCGACCTCGGAATCTACTGCATGATATCATGTCAGACGACAAGGAGACACAGAGCTTGAAAGCTCGAATGCTTCAAGGCAGCTCTTTGGTCGTCGAATATTGATCATCATCACCATCAAACTCTATTGACAAGAGAAGGTTACACAGAAACAACCCGAGGAGACTCATCATCATTTGAAGGATCGATGTGCTCGTCATGAGTATTCTCGCAAGGAATCGATGTTGATTTTCTTAATTGACGAATAGAGACGTTGTCCAAATACTGATCACAATAAGATGAAATAACTTCGTGAGGCATACTAATTTTATGTGAAGGTTACTGATTCCATTTGAGTAGTTGCCACCTTCAAATACCACATGAAGAGTGACCCAGCATCTTCAGCAAGTCAGAAAGAAATACCATTGAGAAACCAAGCCTTATGAACTCCTTCACGTTCTTGACTCCAGAAATCTGAGGACTGGTTTTGAATTGGACCGAGAAATTTTCATCACAAATGATTCAAGTCTCCGACAAGATTATAATTGTTTTATCCTACGCTAACCTCGAAAAGCCAACCTTTCACTGGTGTTTTGGCACAACTTGTCGTTGGGGATGTATTGATCCAAATCAGCCAAACGGAGTCGGCGGGAGAGTTACTGTTATACCAAACAATTCTCTAGTGCTCTGTTTCTCCTCGATTATGATAAGAGGGTGGAAATAATCTAATGAAGTCCCGATAGAACATCTCGTCAAGCAGGGTACCCTTGTAAAGAGGAGCTCTAAATGACATATCAAGTAGATAGAGAGACTCATTAAAAAAAACACTAAGCATTTTACATTCAAAATCGCGGCTGTGGGGAGACTGAAATCCAATCCGAACCATCCAATCATATCCAGATACGTCAGGTTCATTTCCTAACTTCCTACATTACTTCTACTGCTAGTAAAAATAGCATGAAGGAGATGAGTCGCTAGAAAAAACAAACTACCTCGAATTTGCTCTGATCAATATCCGATACTCTGATACTGGACTTTGCTCAAGGCTAGGTTTTGGTTCTATTTATCCTTTTGCGTCACAATAATGAGGTTATGTTGGTGGCTTTATGATTTTGGTGTCCCCTAGTATGTCCTCGCAAACTGCTCAGTAGATCAGCGATGCTGAAAAAGGCTTGCAAAGGATCAGATCAGAATTTTTTACTGAAGTCTTTCTTTGGTAGCTATTTACCATCGTTCCTTGAACTCGGCGTCGAATTTAGATTTCTTCTAAGATCTCTTACTTCGAATTAGCAAAGGATGTACTTCGTTCCCATAACCCAGACTTTAAAGCACCTCAGCCATTTCCTATGGCTGCTGTATATACTTGGAATGCCAGCTAAAATTTCTTTCAAAATGAACTCAACAGCCGTAAAACCGTCCAAGATGCAAGTGATGATCTACAGGACAATGTTTTCCTCGGAAGATCCCATCGTGGACCCACTGATATTCTCGTATTGGACGCCACGGCGGGGGTCGGAAGGTCCAAAAGATTTTCGGGGCTCATTCGTCTGACTCCTCATTCTGCATCTTCGAGTCTTCGAGTCTTCGAGGGTATTTCCTCTTTGTTTCATTCCCTACCAGATCCGGAAATCCTCTTTATTCATTAGGGTTTGAGGGGAACATGGCTTCGAATATGGAAATGCAAGATGCTCCCACGCCGGGTCGAGGGAAACTTCGTATTGTAGCTATTATGCTTGCACTCTCTGTAAGATTGTCATTCAATGACAAGTCCTACCCCATCTATGATGCCATACTAAATGCAAATTCATAGTTATCTATGTTTGTGGCTGCTCTTGATCAAACAATCGTTGCAACAGCCATTCCCACAATTGCCGCCAAGTTACACTCTGCTGCTGGTTACACTTGGATTGGTGGTGCTTATCTACTGGCTAATGCGGCTGGTGCTTGTATTTGGGCTAAGCTTTCTGATATTTGGGGTCGCAAGTTAATTCTTCTTATCGCCGTTGCGTGGTTCTTTGTTAGCTCGATTATTTGTGCTACTGCTGTTAATATGCAGATGTTGATTGCTGGTCGTGCGCTGCAAGGTATTGCTGGTGGTGGTCTTTTGCAATTAGTTATTATTGTCATCTCTGATCTATTCAGCGTTCGGTAAGGCAGAAGTTTCATCGTTGGATAATTTGGGCTCTGTTCCCGGCTAATATCTTTGATAGGCACCGGAGTCTTTACCTTGGGCTCATGGAGTGTATGTGGGCACTGGCTGGTGGAATTGGTCCGCTCATGGGAGGTGCTTTCTCGGAGTATGTAACATGGAGATGGAATTTCTGGATTAATCTTCCAGTCTCGGGTCTTGCCTTTTTCTTACTGTTGTTCTTCCTGGATGTTCATAATCCAAAGACCAAGATGATGGATGGGATTAAAGCCATCGATTGGTTTGGAAGTTTGTCCGTTCTTGGTCTAACACTGATGTTATTGCTGGGTCTTGACTTTGGAGGTGTCACTTTTGCTTGGAGTTCTTCGCAGGTCATCTGTTTGATTGTCTTCGGAACTCTTTGCTCGCTTCTTTTCATCTACAGTGAAAAACGTCTGGCAAAGTATCCTCTTATGCCGTTGGGTATTTTCAGCCGTCTGTCAAACATCGCTGCTCTGGCTGTTACTTTTGCTCATGGATTTGTAAGTCTATCCATTCGTAGGGAAAGAAGTATGGTTGTGAGAAAACTAATACGACTGGGTGACAGGTTTTCATCGCCGGTGAATATTATATTCCACTCTACCTTCAATCTGCAAAGGAGGCCTCGCCCATGCGCTCAGGTATCTTGACACTCCCTGTGGTTCTCGCAGAGGCTTTCTCTGGCATGATAACTGGAGCTGTGATCCATCGTACCGGGCGATATCTCGAATTAATCTGGCTCGGTTTAGCCCTAATGACCATCGGAACCGGTCTTTACATTAATCTTGACGTTGATTCTTCCCTAGGAGAAATCGTCGGATATCAATTCTTAAGCGGCTTTGGCGCAGGTTTCCTTTTTCAAACTCCCATCATTGCAATTCAGGCAATGGTTTCTCAAGATGAGACTGCTTCAGCGACAGCCACATTGGGATTCATCCGCAATATGGCTACTGCAACTTCAATTGTTATTGGAGGCGTTGTCTTCCAGAATAGTATGGGCCAGATGAGACCTAATCTCTTAGCTACTGGTATGTCGGAAAGTCTGGCTGAGCAGATGACCGGTGACTCTGCGGCTGCTAGTATTGAAATCATCAAGACTATCGACGATGCTGCTCAATTGCTTGCCGTTAAAGAGGCTTTTGCCTGGAGTATGAGGAATATGTGGATTCTTTATACTTGCATGTCTGGGCTCGGTTTGTTCTTCTCCGTCTTTATCTTAAAGACCACTCTGAACAAGGAGCATGTTGAAACTGTCACCGGGCTTCCCATCGAGAAGAAGCCTGTAGTTGAAGATGTACGAGACTGCTAGACGTTGAGCTAGGAGTTTGAACGATACATAAAAATATATCGAGAAAGTAAATGCAATTAATATCGACAATCCAAAATGAGAAATATGTACAGTCCAAAGAAAGTAGTCGAAGCTCAGGTAAAAAAATTGAACGAGCAATTTTTCATAATGTCTGAAGAGCCTCGTATAAAGGGATGTGAATAGAAGAGAAAAGGAAAAGAAAGAAAAAAAGAATGTTCGAAAAAAGCCGAATCAAGGTATCACTGGGAAGAGCATTTCTCACCAATAACGCAAACAATGGGTAGGTCACCAACACTTTGACCAATCCATAGCTTAACGCCCTCACCATTGACAGGCGCTTTCCAATCTTGCACCTCTACATCCCAAACGCTCAGATCCTTGCGAGTGACTTCAAGGGTAACAGTCTCAGACTGGCCTGGGGCTAACTCCTTCGTCTTCTCAAACTGACGCAATTGCAGGCTAGGCGTGTCCAGACCTAAGCTAGACGGCAGTTCAACGTAGAGCTGGGGTACGGCTTTGCCTCGTCGAGCTCCATTATTCGTGACTTTTACTCGCACAGTGAATGCAGTTTTGAAGAGCGCAGGGTTTCCACCTTCGCTGCCACCAGCCCTTGATTCCGGTTGTGTTGTGTTGTAACCATCTGGGTAAGGGTACTTGTCTGATGCGGAGATGGATTCTGGGTTGTCAAGGTAAGGATAAAGGTAACGCCAGATGCGAGTGAAATTCGTTGTGGACCATGCGACCTCGGACGCCGCAGGAATGGAGTTGTTGTATACCGGGGTCGAGCCTTTTGTGGGTCTTGTGGGGGGATAGGCGCTGTTGATCGCGGTTACTTCTGAGATAGTTGGGTTCGAAAACTTGAATGTTGTGTAAGAAAGACCGTGGCCAAACGGGTAGCGTGTAGTGATGTTAGATTTGAGAAAGTGTCTGTAATCGATATAGAGACCTTCGGTGAACGTGTCTTGAATCTGACCAAAGGGCTGATCATCAATGATACCCACGCTTTCAGGGTAGTCAGATTCGCTGCGCGGAATTGAATACGGCAAATGGCCGCTAGGGCTATAGTCGCCAAACAAAACATCCGTGAGTGAGTTTCCAGCCTCTTGGCCAGGAAGATGAGCCACGACAACAGCCTTGACAGACTTGAGATCAATCCACTCTTCCATAAGGATGGGACCAACAGTATGTACAACAACCACGACGTTAGAGAATTTCTCCGCGGCAGCTTTGACAAGGTCATCTCCATTGTGCCAGGCGTTGAGTCCGGCTTTGGTTCGGTCTCCAGGATTACCCTCGACGGTGATGTAATTCTCTCCGGAGTCGGCATTAATAAAAACCACTGCGATGTCCTTGGAGTTTGCAGTCACGTCTTTAGGGAAAGAGTCGGTAATATAAAATTGAGCCGTCTTCGAAACGTTGGCAATGGCCTCTTGTGGTGTAATGAGATATGGGAGTCGAGCGGTTCCGCTACCCCAGCCCATAGTCAAAACGCCTTTATTACAGCCTTGGTCACTGCAAGAGTTGAGTCCGTCGGGATTACCACCTGCGTCAGAGCCAAATACTTTAAGAGAGTCATTTCTTCGTAGTGGGAGAATGCCCTGCTCGTTCTTAAGTAGCGTAACAGCCTCCCGAGCAACTGCCCGGGCAGTAATGTTATGGTCACTTTGAACATTGACAAATTGATTCACGACTCCGCTAGGCGAGAAGAGGGCTCCAGGATACAAAGGACCCTTTTCATCCTGAGTGTTGGTGGAGAAATTGGGGAGAGGATAATCTTTATCCTGGCCAAGTTTGTACCATGTAGCGACGATTCGAGTAACCTAAGTCTGTATCAGCATAGATTTCGAGATGGTTACCAGACAATGCAATTACCATGTCATTCAATCGACTGACGGGCACCGAGCCATTCAAGATCGAACGGGATAGTTCTGGTCCCCACCAGCTGTCACCGAATAGAGGAACAGCGCCGTCTCCAGGCATACACATGTCCAGACCAGCGAGTGCCGATGCTACACCACCGTAATGGCCAAGCCAATCTGTCATTACGAATCCTTGGAAGCCAAGCTCGTCCTTCAGAACACCATTGAGTAGCTTGCTGTTTTGACTGCAGGCAGAGCTATTAACCTAGATAATGTTAGAGCCTCGTTATAGTTGAAAGTACTCTTCCGACTTACATCATTGTATGCAGTCATGACCGAGCCAACACCAGCACGAACGCCCTCAGCAAAGGGCCACAGATACAGTTCATGTAGAGTACGATCATCAATGTTCGAAGAGTATCCCTGAGTAATGATACTGCTCATGCGGTACATTTCCTGCTCGTTCCCGATAAAGTGTTTAAGAGCAGCAATAGCACCGGTGCTTTGCATGCCCTTGATCGTTTGCGCACCCCCAATGGCCTGCAAAACAGGGTCTGCACCAAAGCCTTCCCAATTTCGACCACCCCGAGGCTTTCGCCCCAGAGCACCAACGGAGGGACCCAGTTGAACATTCACGCCCTTCCCACGAGCCTCTTCACCAATCGCGACACCTCGGGCATACATCAACTCCTTGTTGAAAGTTGCGCCCGTCGTGATTCCTGGCGGAAATGCAGTATTGTGGTCCGAATTTCGGATCCCTAGAGGGGAATCCTGGAGGCAGATATTCGGGATCCCGAATCGAGGAGCGCTCCCTGTTTGTCCTACACAGGGTCCCATAAAGAAGCCGGTACCAGTCGTCAGGTTAACTTTCTCGGCAAGTGTCATATTACTGACTACCTGATATGCCTTTTCATAGGCCTCAGCCCAGTCAGACACCCATCCGCCGTGCGGAGTGGGATAATACGCCGGCGAATTATAACCCTCCGGCGCATCGTCACGTTGCTCGAGATTTACCGTCCCAGGAGCGGCTTCGGGTACTGGGGATGTTATCACAATCTGGGGCAGAAGTAAGCCCAATGCGAGACGCGTCCAGGTAGTCATGGTGTCCCGGCAGGGTTGACAGACGGGTCACAACAGATCAGGCACAAGCAGTCACCCGGGTCGTATCACTGATGGATGGCGAGTTAGGTGATACAGAAACTCTCAAGAATCCGGGGATTTAATCTGACTTTTAGCATCTCATAAAAGGAGGGAGAATCCACGTGCTGCCTGGAGTTCTTTTTTCATCTCTTTGGTAGACGATCTTTGCCCGGAGGAATGGATCGACTTGGCCTGTTCAGAGAAACAAGGGTGACCATGGTGTTCGCTTGCATAACCGAGTATTCCATACTCCATACAACTTCGTACTCGAGTTCGAAATGCAAAACAGGGATAGGTGGAATCGCTTCGGCTGTTTTCCATAGCGGCGACGCCAATGCTGGGATTGTAGCCCAAAATAGGAAGACCCGTCGAACTATGAACGACGATCCTGCAGCCCCGGACTATCATTTCCCAGAATAGCCATATGTCAGGGGTTTCAACGGTACCCAAGCCATCAATGCACGATTCGACATGAGGTTTGATGAAATCTGTGGAGCATTGCGATTTGTTGTTGTTCCAAGGTTTGCTTGTCGAGATTTACCCGAAGTCTACTCCATCCGGCATGAAAGCCGGGGTTGATAAAGGAAGAATCGCGATCGACGGCCCACACTGTTCTACAAGGGTTCCTTTTTCCTGTCGCGTGGGTGATTTTTGATTGACTCGTCATATTCTTATTTTACATTGTGTGGTCCTCCACGGGATATCCGAACCTTGGCAGTTTAAAACTTGGTGTAGCGGAGGTATGGCTTAACCTCGCGAACCTCACCGAACTTCTTCTTTGCGTCGGGGGTTGACACAGAAGGAGGAACAATAACATCATCGCCAACCTGCCAGTCAATTGGGGTGGTCACGCCCTTCTTGTCTCCAGTCTGCAGGGAATCGATCACGCGCAGGACCTCTGCGGAGTTACGGCCGGTCGAAGCGGGGTACATCATAGTCAGACGGATCTTCTTGCTGGGATCAATGATGAAGACGGAGCGGATGGTGAACGCGATACCCTTCTGGTCAATGTTGTCCAGGTCCTGCTGATCAATCATGTCGTAGAGGAAAGCCACCTTACGGTCGGCATCAGCGATGATTGGGAATTGTACGTCGGTCGATGAGACCTCATTGATATCCTTGATCCATTCGCCATGGGAGCCGATGTCGTTCGCACTCTGAGGGGAAAGAATGTTAATCGATGTAACTCAACCCCATTCCCCAAGGGGACTTCTCGACTTACCAAACCAATCATCTTAACGCCACGCTTTTCAAACTCATTCTTCATTTTCGAAAAAGCACCGAGCTCGGTGGTACAAACGGGAGTGAAGTCGGCGGGGTGAGAGAAGAGGATGGTCCAGCTATCGCCGATGAACTCATGGAAGTCGATTTCACCCTTGGTGGTCAGAGCCTTGAAATTGGGAGCTATTCCATCAATAGTCAATATTTCGAGCAGGTCTTATAATGAAGTACGTATGCAATTCCATACCGGTTGAGCCCAGACGTAGCCGTGGCTGTTCCTGGGCGGGAGCTGCGAAGAAGCGGCGGAAGGCCGGTTGAGCACGAGGCAGCTGAGTGGACAAACGCGCCCAAGGAGCGGCCTTGGGAGCCGACGTAAAGGCACGACGGAATTGAGGAGCAATGAAGGAAGCCATTTTTTTTCAATTGATCAATTGACAATGGGATAGAATTATGAAATGAGAAGAGTTCAGAAGTTCCCCGGGTTTGGCAGTTCCCAAAATGAACTCATTGCGGGGCTTATCTCATCAATCACGCAATACGCTAGCCTCATCGGGTAATCAGCTTCTATCAACTTGTATTACACTGGAGAATTCTATAGATACGATGTGTACGAGATGGAAAATGCATGAATGTGGTATCTCAATATATCTGATGTAAATAAGTAGTGAAGATTGATTCTAGATATTGACAGAGGGTATAGTACACAAGCTGTAACGCAAAGAGTGGTGAACGTGTGAGTTCCAGTATTCGCTGTACACGGAGGCCAAGTTATTTCACGGGAAGTAAGAGTGATGTGGGAGTTGAAGCTTTGGAGGATGTCGAGGAATCACTATCCAAGCAAATATAAGGGTACATCATAGGATACTAATGCTGACCTCTCCGTCGAGAACGACCCGATGGTATCCCATGTTCATGACATGCTTCCATGCATAGCCCCGGGTTTGGATTTGGATCAAGAGATCCACGCGCCTTGCCGATAAGCCAATCAGTCAATGTGACGAACTTGGCCGTACGATCCTCGCCATCCGCTTCATCAGCATGCTCAATAGTATGTGTCAAGATGCGGCCTTCCTCGTCGAAAGAGAAAACGAACAGTCCGCTAAATTGCTGTTCCTTGGAGAGTTTGAATATCGGTTCTTCGCCTCCGAGAAGCTTACTCAAGCCTCTATTTGTCCCAGTTTCAGAAGACGAGAGGTGATTTTGTGATGCGCCTGTCGCGCTATTCTCTTTGCTGGTGTTTATTGACTTGTGTGATTCATGGAAGGGCCTGCTGTCTGTGCGAGGCTCAGTTTTCCATCGCACGACTAGTCGCTCGTCGCCGCAGTCGTGCTTGTCGCCGTGCTCGGGGTCCAGAAGTGTACCCGCGCGCACTATTCGCTCGCTGAGAATCTTGAGCTTTACATTGCCGAGTAGCGGCACGCTGCTCCATGCGACGGGAACTGTCCATAATGCTGCCCGGTATAATGTGCGGCCCTTTACAGTGGGGAGGTGTGGGTGGGTGGATGGGAAGAGGTGGAGGTTGACGCTTGGAGCAAGGATCTCCGGTGGGAGTGTATTGTACAAAATAGTTGGAAGTAGAGGTGAGAGTGTTCGTAAAGCTGGAAGCATTCAGTCAGTTGCATTGTCCCTGAAATCATAATCATTCATATCTTGCGCTCACTTTTCCCGAGTTTCAATACTCGTTCGTCTGGTGGCTTATGGTCATTCCGTGGCCCGGTATCCAGGCCGTCAGGTCCATTGCGTATCCTTGTTGGAGAGAAGTGTGTTATCGGAGGATTCGTGGAGGAGTCTGCAGGTAGCCAGGGCTCTTGAAGAATCCCATGACGCGGATGGGCGAGTGGATGATTCGGCGTAAATGTGAACGAGCGGCCCGCGCAAGACGGATGCTGCAGTTGCAGCGGCCGTAAGCGTAGAGAGCGCGAGGCTGGAAGCAGCTTGGGCATTCTGCCGGGACGCAGATTCGGAGTAACGAGGGTCATGCCATGGAGAGGGAGACAGTGAAGTTGGAAAAGAGTTGGAGTTGAGAAAGTTGGATGCGGAGAGGCCTTTCCCGGTTTTGCGGGCAGCCAATCACAACGCGCGGGTATACAATAACCTTTTTTAGTAGTAGCACATCCAATGAACTACAGAGTACACAGTTGATATTCAATGCATATTGCATTTATACTCCAAATCACAAAGGATAACGAGCCGATGAGCAATCAGATCGATAAATTTCGTCAGGAAGCTGAAAGAACGCGAGACCGATCCATGGAAAGAGAATGGAGACCTAAGATTGGGGATCGTGAACTACCAATACGACAAATAACAGTCCATATTATTGACTGGACAAGGAAACTCGGGAATCTGGGGATGCAATTTGCACCATCTCCCGGGGGCGGAGTGTGGGCTGTAGCAACATTCTTGCTCCAGGTACGTCGCTTATAATGTTTGGAACGGATTTATTGACAGCCTGACCTTGATTCTAAGGGAGTTGACACCTTCAACGACGAAAAACCTGCCATTCTCTCTGTTGTGGACAAGACCACAGCAGCCATCTTCTGCAGTCAAGTCTATTACGAGATATACACTCTTGAACGGACTTACAATGCGGATGCTGTGGGAAATCTGAACATGTCTTAGGGCCGGCATGACTTTATCTATGAAAGAGATTTGTCTCGTAGAATCGTTATTTTCCAAATTTACTACATCAATGTTACATTAGTAGTATTATATTGCCAGGTCTTACTCCGGTGGGTTCGAGTCTAGGAGATAATGAAGACTGAAAGAGAGGGAAAGATATCAGATTTTGTTGAATATAACAGACCGGTTAAAACTAACAGAACAACATGTTCTGGAATGGAAGCCATTGATGTTGTGAAGTTCAGTCATCTTCATAACGAGATTTCTGTCCGTCTCTATTCTTTCATAACTGAGACTGTCTGATGTCAAACGATTTTTTGAATATATTTATTCTATTCAATAATATAAACTGGAAATATTATTTTTGTTTTGTACAAATTGCATTATATTTGTAATAAAATTTGTTTCTATCGATATTATACAGATATGATTTTTATTTTATTTTGTTAGAGAAAATTGACCTGAATATCAATATCTAGATCAAAAATCAAAAAAAACTAGTTGATAAAACTATTTGGTAAGATTCTATAACCCCGACAAGAGTTTAACTGTACGGAATATTATGTCTGGTGGCCGGAATATGTAACATATACTCAGACTTCTAAAGATATTTTCTGGGGATTCAAGCAGCACTAGAGGCTGAAATATTATTTTGTGGCTACCAGGCCTGAGCAAGTGGACTAACAAAAGGAAGGGCGTGCAGAGTGTGACGGTCATTTTTACACTCGGCAAAGTGGTTGCAACCGCCTAAGGGGATGCTGGATTAATCTAATGTCATGAAAAAGCAGGAAAGGCAAGAAAAACAAGTAGAGAACAAGAAGGAAAATGTTAACTACATAGGGTTCGTCATATCACGAGACATGGATAGAAGGAGCGGTCACGGCGATACGGCGCGGCATGGCAGCAATCAAGTACTGACGAGTCTGCCGTTCAGGGGAAGGAATGAGTCTAAATACCATATACCCTATCTCAGGAAGTACAAAGAGAAGCATCTTTGGGAAGTCAAATCATTTGATATTCATAGGATCTTTCCACGCCATACATTCTAACTTCACGCAAGTTCATCATCGTCATCATCCATGCCTGATACTCGTCGTTCAGCCAGATTCCGAATCTTATCTTCCAAAACACCACGGCCATAGCGCTCAGCAACCTTGGCCGCAGCCTCGACCATTTTTCCATTGCGATCCGTCATGAGATTAACAAGTTCCAAAGCTTTCATGCCGCGTTCTTCGCCTTCTCTGCACTCAATGGCCAGCATCTGTAGCAGAGTCTTATCGAGCTCCAATTCTTTACGAGCCAATTCGGCGCGTTGTCCGGAGGTTGCATTTGTGGAGGCCAGGAGATCGCGGAATAATGAGAGAAGCAGACTTCCCCGAACAAAGCCTTCTTCGAAACGGCTGCTTTGGTTCGCATCTGCGCCGTCTTCTTCGGGGCCCTTGGATGGGTTGCTGGAAATAGGTACCTGGAAGTCGAATTCACTGAGTAAGGGTCGAGGGAAGTATGGGTTCTTGTCACCACCCTTCAGGATAATGCAGTGGAATTTTCCTTGGGCAACGGCGACAGGCCAATAGGTCTCCTCTTTACGACCACCTGCGAGACGAGAGAGCTGCTTCGTATCGAGGAGAGGAACCCATCGAGCTTGTCCTGGTGTACGCCAGTGTTGAAGAATTACCAGCACACCGGTTGAGTCGTAAACACAAGGATCCTGGATATGATTAGCTATGTTCTGCACAGCCAGAAATGGGAAGCTGAGGGACGTACTCCGGTGTCGGTGAAGAATACACTTTGTAATTGAGCTCCGGGGGGTAGAGCAACCACGTCTTCGTTTTGGCAAATTTCATCGCGCTTGACATTCTCAACGGTGTAGTGTAAGGTTGCATATCGGCCATCAGCAGATACAGAGCCATTGCCAATGGTCATGATATAGTCTCGCCAAGCTGCGCAAGTCACGGCCTGGCTCTTTTGTCGGTAGACTCTGTAGGGTGTCCCAAAGAGGGTATACACTCGTACGTAGCCTTTGGTCGTAACAGCAACAATATAAGATTCACTCAAGGCAAGAGCTAGTCATTTGTTAGAATCTCACGAAAATAACAAGGCAGAAGATATCTTACCTCGAACCATTTCACCCTCAGGCAGTTGAGTACGCCAGTCTGCTCGTGTCGTCCAGGTCTCGTGCGGCCGGTAGAAAATCGTAGCAGGACTTCCGTCGGAAGGATTATTAGAGAAAAGCGTACCGTTGTCATCTATGCTGGTCAGAGCTGCTTCTTGGTCAGGGCTTATTTAACTTACTCAGGCAGGCTTTATCGTATTGGTAAGGATCAGTAAAGTGAAAGTCTCGATGGAGCTCCCGGTCATAAAATTCGACGGTAACTGTGTGATGTGTTTCCTGGTCGACAGTCCATACAGCGCCGGTCAAATTCAAGCCTGGCAATGGTTAGTAGAAGACACTATCTCCACACGAAAGATCAACTTACAGAGATACCGTCTGTTGCCAGCCCATGGTGTACTTCCAGGCTGAAGTGGTGGGTGGCTTTTGGGCTGAACAGCACCAGAGTAGAGACGCTTGGCGTCTGGGCCATCTAGGTCATCAAGATGACCATTTGGTCGTTTGCCATGCGCATTCAGCTCCTCGGCATAGCCAGCACCATCGTCATCATCAACAAAGTCCTCCATCTCCTCGTCGCCGCCAAGGATATCATCCAGAGAATCCGGCGTCCCTGCTCGGACCGGCTTCCGCATTTTGTCCCTAGATCGATCTGCTAATGTCTGTTGCACATTATTGGAAACATCAGTCAATGGCCCGGCAAATATGGGAGCCGCTTGTAGGGACTTCAGCAGTTGAGCTTCATGACTCTTGGGGACAAAGTTGTCGTGGATGAAGAGTTCACCGTCCGAGGTCGTGAAGGAAAGTGAATTCTTGGTGGGGTGCCAGGCAATGTTGATGACATTTCCAAAGTCATATCGTTGCAGAATGCTTTGAGCCTTCGTCTCCCAAAGCACGATTTGCTTGTCAGCTCCAGCCGTAACCAGCAGAGCTCCATTTGGAGACCAGCTCAAAGCGGTAATTTCACCGGTGTGTCCGTTGGCGAAAGTCTTCTCTTTCTTCCATTGGGATACCGAGTAGATAGCCACATCCCTGGTTGCCTCTGCAACAGCAAATGCAGTTCCGTCAGGGTGCCATACAGCTCTTGAGGTTGCCTCGGACTCCGGCTCGAGTTGTCGAATCACTCCATCGAGCTTCTGAATTAGCTCTGGCTCGTCCTCTGCCAACGAATATATGTAAAGGAGACCGTTGGTGCTGGATACGGCAACGTATCGACCATTGGGATCAAATGTGACATGCTTGGCGGACTTTTGTTGTTCGCGGAGGTACTTGATCTGCGACATATCTTCGACCTTGACGAGCTTCACGGTGAGATCACTAAAGAGCCAGATTAGCTTGTTATTCCAGTATTATGCTTCAATTTTACTGACTCGCTAGCCACAGCCACCCATTCTCCATCTCTAGACAGGGCCAGGTCTCGAATCGGTAGCGCGCATCGTGTCAGGATCGGTCCCGACTTGCCAGTTACGGCGTCGTATTGCCAAACATTTCCATCTTCACTGCCCATAACAAAGTATTTGTTCTATCAATCCATTAGAAATTCAATTCGCAAATCGAGGGATCGTGTTCTCTCAGTCCTACCGTTGCGGCAACGCCAACATGTCCATCCATTCCATCGTCAACAGTCTGCGGCTCTCCATCTTCGTCAACAGTGTAGATACGAATGGCCGAATTCGAGCCACCGGTGATAATTCGGCGACCATCAGGTGTGTACGTCAAGACAGTCGTCCCTGGGGTGTCTAGATTGTGATAACAAGGTCAGTAGGAGATCTCACTTGACCTTTAAAAGCGACACCAACTTACGGGCTGGGCGCCCTCGAGGGCGAGCAACTTCCGAGCTCATTGCAAACTATCCTGCAGACAACTCTGCACAGTATGAGACTGCAGCAACAACGATTCGCGGGGAGTCAATCGCAACTTGGAGAATCCCCTCTGGCGTTGCTCGGAGGTGATCGGCGGAGACGCGCGCGCGACGCGCCACAGGGATTTAACCCGATTGGGAAAGTAGGGTTCAGGGCACGGAAGTATACATCAGAAAACGAATTACATACTGGGAACTTGTTCGGTTTGAATTTAGATTTGTTCAGATTCAATCTTATTCTACAGGTCCATTGGCAGTCAGGAAATCAAAATCGGTCCCCTCATGAGCCTGATTCACTGACCGCTCATACAACCCACGATAACCTCGTTTCTGCTTTCTTGCTTGAACAGGTCCGGTCTCAGCTTCGAGAAGATGCTTACGTTGTGAGATTCGAGATTTTAACACCTCCTCAGAAATATCGAGATGAAGTCTGCGACTTTCGATATCACAGGTAATCAGGTCCCCTGTTTCAACGATTCCAAATGGTGAATCTGGCACAGCGGCTTCGGGTGAGATGTGGAGGATGATGGTTCCTCCGGCAGTTCCTGACATACGACCATCGGATAATCGGAGCATGTCTTTTACGCCTTGAGAGGCGAGTTTCTTCGGGATGGGGATAAGTCCAGCTTCGGGCATTCCGGGGTTGCCAATTGGTCCAATCCCCTTGAGTACCAAGACACTATCCTTTGTAACCTCGAGAGCGGGATCGTCGATGCGCTGGGCCAAATCTACTGAGTTTTCGAAAACCACTGCAGGGCCAGTATGCGTGAGAAGGTTTCGGTCTTTGGAAGCTGACGCTTTGAGGACTGCCCCGTTGGGCGCAAGATTGCCATGTAGGACGGCTAGAGAGGAGGATGGGAAGAGAGGGTTTGATAAAGGTCGGATGATATCCTGAGAAAATGCAAATTTCTTTGTTGGTACTGAGTCTAGGATCTCTCCCAATGTCTTCCCAGTAATTGTCATGGCAGAGAGATGTAGCAACGGCCGCAGGACTTGGAGTAATGCCATCATGCCACCAGCGTTATGAAAATCATTCATGTAATTATCTCCGCTTGGCTTCAAGTCGATTAGCAGCGGGGTCTTCTTCCCGATCTCTTCGAATGTCTCCAAAGTTATCACACCTTGAAGTTGAGGGTGTCTGTTGGCAATGGCGAGCAAGTGAACTACGGCATTCGTCGAGCCGCCGATAGCCTGAAGCACAGTAATAGCGTTCAGGAATGACTCTTTTGTTAGGATTTCCTGAGGCTTAGATGAAGACTTGGCCACTGCTACAGCATTTGCACCGGTCTCCTCGGCAATTCGCAGTCTTGCAGATGATACGGCCGGTGCAGATGCGCCACGAAGAGGCATCATTCCCAGAGCCGCAGTTACACAGGCCATAGTACTGGCAGTCCCCATAACGCCGCATGTGCCAATCTAAATTAACGGTGTTAGACAGAGCCCATATGATCAAGATACAGACACCACGCAATACTTACTGTTGGAGCAAGCTCTTCGTTAATTTCTGAAATTTCCTCAACATCAATCTCGCCTGCGCGAAACGCAGCCCAGTTATTTCGGCAGTCTGTACATGCGCCAATCCTTTTACCTCGATGACTACCAGGCATCATAGGGCCGGTTATGAGAGGTAGAATGGGTTTATTGGCAGATATACCACCCATAAGCTGTGCAGGGACCGTTTTATCACAGCCTGTAAATATCAGCAAATGTGTGTATCGATTTACAGCATGTATGCGCTGTTTCATAAGATTTGATACTAACCTCCGATCATGATACAAGCATCCAATGGCTGCGCCTTGATCATTTCCTCGGTATCCATACTCATCAGGTTCCTCAAGAACATACTCGTCGGATGCGAGAAAGATTCATGAACACTAATCGTTGGAAATTCTATCGCCAGTCCGCCATTAAGTTGTACACCACGCTTAGCCGCCTCAATAAGTTGTGGTACATTAGCATGACATGGATTAAACCCCGAGAAGGTGTTAATTATCCCGATTATTGGACGTGAGAGTGCATCTTCCGAATACCCCAATGCCTTGATAAACACCTTTCGAAGAAATAATGAGAAATGAGCATCGCCGTAAGATGTTAGGCCCTGACGAAGCCCTGAGGTCGAGGCTATTGGTTTGTCGAGCTCGTAGTCGTCATTGAGTTTTGTTTCGTTTTGCATGGTGAGATGCTAGACTCGGGATAGGTGAATGTCCCGCTGTGAATGTATCTCTCTAGCCAATCCACAGCTTCATAATATTGAAAGTAGTAGCTCGTTGGGCTTATATATGCCCATTTTCTAAGTGGATGGTGTCATTCGGGTCAACTCCGATCGGATATTATTCCGTGCGGGTTGCTCCCGTCTCCTTCACCCCCGCGTTCGACCTTCCATTTGATTTGTAGATGAGTGAAGGGCAAAGAACAGGACTGTTTTTATTTGTTTCGGAGGTGTTTGATTTGTTGAATTATATCCTCTAGGTCATCTCGGGCTCGGCCAATGGACAATTCGCCGAAGGCTAATGATCAATGGTTGAAAATGGTTATTTTTTACAGGCATCAGAGCCCTATGGAAACCTTGGTATGTGAGGCCATGCAGTCTTGCGGTCTAAGTCTAGTATTCGGATAGTACTGGAATTAGTATGACTACTATTGAAAGGAATTTATCATGAAACGCTCTCTATATGACATGCATTATGAACTGAATACCACCTCAGCCTTCAAACGAGTAGCTCAAGCAGTCGGCTTCAGGTTGACCCTGATCTCCTTCGAGGGCTGGAAGGAGCCCCAAGCTGGCCAATTTTTGGGTATTTTCAGATATTTGCCATCGATTGGCATTATATCCCACATCGACAAGATACCTGCAGTAAAAGCTAGGATGGACTGCTCATTAAATTGATTGTCCTTGGAGCCATAAAGCCCCTCCGCAAAGGGCCCAAGAACATCGGCGTTGACCTTCTTTCCTCCGGATGTAGGATCAGTCACAATGAATCGAAGCGGGTCATATTGTTCTGGATTCGAGAAGCGTCGGGGGTCGGTTTGGTAAGCCACATGGGGCATGATAATCTTCTCACCCTTGCGCATTTTGTAGCTGCGAGGTTCAGTCGCATCATCCACCGACTCAGATAAGATGATATCCGAGTCAAATTTTCTGAAAGAAACACCGGCAGAGTGAAGACGGATAGTCTCGTAATAGCATGCCTTGAACAGTGGGCACGAGTCAAGTACCCTCTCGAGGTCAAGGCTGAGACGAGGAGGCTCATCAAATGGAAATCCTGTCTCTTCGCGACTCAGCCGAGTCGATTTCACGTAGGGGGCAAACTCCGTTCGAATCTCCTTCAGAAGTGCGCTGTCTGCGAAGATATGGAGGACAGTCCAATAGGTTATCTTGCTAATATGTTCAAGCAAGTCCCAGTATAATGATAGATAGCCGGCAGCGCTTCCATTTGGTGTCAGATCGAGCTTACGGAATGTCCGCATTCTTTGCTTGAAAAGCTCAGAGACATCCTCAAGGTCACGAAGCTCGAGTCCGGGGTCAATCCCGTCATCCCAAGCACAAAATGCTCGGTAGAAGACAGATGTGATATGGACAAGTCTGTCACGTGCGGCATATCCCGATGATATACCTGGCGAAGGTGTGGCGCGAGAAACTCCGAGAAACATCGAAGGGAAGCTGGTGTCAAGTTTCCATAGATCTTCGATTACCATGGGAAAGTTTTCAAGAAAGGCTTCCCCCATCAAGAACGTGGACATGTTGTGACCCACGAAGTTTCGGATCAGAGCAAAAAGACTAGCTTCGCAGATTGTTTGGTTCTCTTCGGCGAGAGATACTAGACTGTCGCGTTCCCAGGGGGTTTGGTCTACGAGACTTCTGCTGAAGCTCACCAAAGTCGGAATATTGCGTTTTACTAGGCCAGTAATAGCGGCTGACGCATCTTTCAAGAATGATCCTTGATTCAAGAGAGCAGGAACATCGTCGCTGATCTCCCGGTTGGAATTCTGTTGCAAGGCCTGCATGAGGCTGCGATTGCCAAAGACATTCTGCAGTGCTTGATCGAGAGCTAGATTAGGTGACGTATTAGGAGATGACAAGATCTTTCTGATCATTGATGGTGAAATCACTGTATTATGTGTTTCACCGCGTAGGTAGACGCCAAACACCGATTCATTCATAGAGTCCCTAGTCATTGATAAGCGATCGCAGGAAAATAATGTAGTCTACATCAACAACGTACCTGAGAAACTCGAATAAATTGGCATAATTCCACATAAAGAAAAAGCCATGGCCGAACCAAGGGAACCAATACGGCGCTAAGCGTGAGACTTGAGGCTCTGAAGGGTTTGAGACACGCTGCCGACTCCGTATGCCACTGATGATACGGGTGACGACGCATGACAGAGCCAATATGATTAAGAACTTGTTCCAGCTCATTTCAGACAAGCCGTCCTTCACGGTTTGAATGAGACCGTTAGGCGGCGTTTCGTAGTTCCAGTGGTCCTCCATAATTGTGACGGGGCGCACTGAGAGAGGAAATGGTTAAACAATGCCGATCGAGGCCCGACGCCAAATTCAACAGCGCCCACACACTGCTGAAACTCAAATTGAAGGTGAGGAATAATCAAGACAAGAAATTTTCAAAAATTGCCGGAATTCTGGCCCGGTTTGTGTTTAAGAAGGCGCAGCAGGGGAATTTGGCCAGGTGGAATTCGTCTGCTTAGCTCATCAACAACGGCCTGAGACATCCAACACTGGAGAGCAGCCCTTAAAAAAGCTGAAGCACACAGATGTGCTAGATTTCTTGCGAATATTGGATGAGATTACAAAAGGAGGTCTTGCACATAGTTTTTAGGATTACTCGGTTATTGAGGAGACTGTTAAATTTGAACTCAAGTAAATATTGCACAATCGCCAACACAGCGCTCAAAATATACATCAGGATACATTCACAAAGACGATAAGCAACTACTTCTCGCTCTGCAACATCTTCTGCAAAACAGCACTATCATGTTCATACTTCATGATCTTCGCCTGTGAGCCCTGAATCTTACGAAGGAGCCACTCAATACGAGATGTGAGCTCCCCAGGATGTTTCGGTAGCGACCCAAGGAGTTGCAGCTCTTGCTCATACTTGCCAATGCCCTTGTTCTCACTGCTGATCAATTCTCCGAGAATCAGTAGGTCAAGACGGCCCTCTAAGGTCTTATTCTCAAGAAGTCGCCGGAATGCAGCATGGTAGACGGGCTTTCCAGGTTTGATCCATCGTGGGAATCCTTTCTCGGATCCGACGGAAATGAGCTCTGCCTGCTCTAAAGCTCGAAGTGTTGCTTCTCCGTTGACTTTGAATAGATCCGCAAGAAGAACCTTGTTGTAAAGCAGGGCACCATCCTTGGAGTGAGCCAGAGATTTGATGATGTGCCACGCCTGTTCACGACTCCATTGGGGATCGACTGTGGAGGTATCCGTACCAAGGATGAAGATTTTTAGGATTTCCGACGCAGACTGTTCAATTATACGATTCACAGCAGCTAGAAGAAGTTAGCGGAGGTTCTGAAGTATTCTAAATGTAAGACCAACCTTGAGGAGTTTCTCCAACCTCGATTCGATGTGCCATGAACTCGAGATCAGTCACCCGACCACCCAGTATCTTGATGCAATCATCCAAGCCAGCTAGATTTTCCTGTCGTTTCGGCTTGGGCTGGTCTTTGCCATCAGAGCCTTCGGTGTCCAGGTGGCTGAGCACAAAGCGACGGCCCACCTCCGGAGAGCAGTCACCCAAACTAACTGTACGGTAAACCTGGTTGGGAAGTGCCTTGCTCAGAGGCTTCGCGAATGAAGAGTCCGTAGTCAAGAAAATGACGTGGGCAATATTCGAAGTAGTCAGTCCAGCTGCCCATTCAGTAAGCTTGTCAAGAACGACACTGTCCTCGGAATCATAGACGAAGTTATCAATGACCACGACAGGCCGCTTCTCGGGATGGGCTTCGAGATATTCATCATCGCCCATGCTGGCATCCTTGTCGTCCTTGTGTCTGCCCTCGAGAGCGACTCGCTTCATAGCCACTGCGGTGTTCTGCCAGATCTTGCTCAGCTGGGCATCCAAGGTCTCTGAGAATCCGGCCTTGGTGCCAATCATCCCTTGTGCAGCGAGGTCAATGAAACTGCTGATACTGTTCATCCAAGAAAATATAGGCCGGTAGCCAACTTGAGCAGCCGCACGAGAAATCTTGGCAGTATCTCCTCGAGCATCTTGGATCTGCTTGCAGTCAATGACAACCTTGTATTTACGATCCTTTAAGGCCTGATCCAGAACTAGCTCCCGTTTACCTGATCCTCGCGGCCCATGGACAACTATGAAAGTCTCCGCAGTTTCAGTCAACCAGGCTTCCAACTGGGTGATATCCTTTTGGCGGTCTTCCCAAATAGCCGTGAGACCTCGAGGATCCGTCTTACGCTGTCCGAAGTAAGTGATATTGGCTTTGCTAGCTTGTCGGCGAATCCATTGCAAGAAAGAATTCTCCTCAGCATGAAGTGTAGCTTTGATCTTCATTTTAATGAAGAAAGTTCGGATAGGATCGAAGATTATGACTGTGATCGCTGCGACCAAAGCAGCTAGGGCAGGAATCACGATTCGGGGGTGATTATAGATCCAATCCTTGATCAACGACAGCTTGATTTTGCGCTCATAGTTGATCTTGAACTTTGTACCGGCCTTGCCACCACCTTCTTCCTCCGAAACAATATATCCATGCAAACAATTTCTTGCCATGACAGCGAATCTGGGTCGGTCGAAACGTAACGTAGCATACCGCGGCTCAAGCTTCGAGTCTGAAGGCTGCGGGTGAATATCCAACAACTTTCCATACGGTCGGAATAAAGTGTATAAAGCCTCTTGAGTCAATTCTGTAGGTGGACCCTCGCTTGTGCTTGGGAGAAATTCGACTTTCAAAGATGCGCTCGGGACTCGGTAAAGATCCTCGATCCATGGACGTCCCCGAACCAAATCTGCATCTGCTCTCTGAAGTGGATTGAACCAAGGACGTATTGGGGCTTTGGCAAGATGCTCTTTGACAGCATTTTGGATTTCCTCATCATTAATGCCGGGTTTTCGCGCATACTTGACGAAAGCACCTCCTTCCTTGTATCGTGTGATGACTTCTTTGATCTCAAGATCCAGAGGTTTGGGAAGTGCGCGCTGCACTATCTGGGTTGGATCTGCTGCAGCTAGGTCGGGATGGTTGATTCGCTTCAGAATTCCTTCCAGAGGCTGGACATGGCTGAGAGGTCCCCGCAATAGCCATTGAAGTCGATGTGGGAAGATATCTAGATTGTATTAGAAGACTATGTTCCATCGATCTGCTAGTCGCCGAAATGCTCACTGTTGAGGTATATTATGCCTTCATCTTCGGCAATTTTAATGTGTCCTGATTGAATCGATGAAGAAAAGCGTATATCGACAGAAGAGCGCAGCGTCGGTCCCCACCTCCAGCCAGATGCGCGGAAGCCAGTTCTGGACTGTAAATGAGGAGCTCGCGCTAGGGATGTTTTCGAGAATATCGCTGGTCTCATGCTATCAGTTGTGCATAACGAGACTGTCTACCACCATCTGGTAGGAGAAAGAAAAACAAGCTTTCAAGCGATGACTGCAGGTCCAAAGCAGCCCATCTCGATTCCCCAAAGTAATGACGTCGCGCATCGGGCTTATCGCTATCGGGAAGGTCCACTATAGCACGTGACTACTGCGATTACCGACGGAAAATCGCGTCGCCGCCGTCGGGGATGGCTCGGAATCGCCAATCAAAGACAATTTGTCACATTCACATCCACAAACATGGGTTGGTGGTCACGATCGAGTCCTCAAAAGGATGTTAATAGTGAAGCATCATCAACATCAACAATTCAACCCGAGGTCCCACCGCAAGGCCCGCCTCCGAAACAATTAACCGCGGATCAACAAGCAGAGCTGGAATTCAGCCAGATCCTGGCTAGTCTGCGTGAAGAAGAGGATACATTTGCAAAGAACCTCCAGCAACAAAAGACCGATTCAAATGCCACCGATAAACCATCCTCCGCAATTGCACCCGACTCCCTTTACCAAGATGAAATGTCCTGCCGTCAAGCCTTCGACTATGCGTTTTTCTGCCAGTCCTTCGGTGGTCAATTCGTCAATGTATATCGATATGGAGAAATGCGCTCTTGCAGTGAGCATTGGGATAACTTTTGGCTGTGTATGAGGACTAGGGGGTGGTCAGATGATTTACGAAGGAAGACCATTCGAGACCACAATCGCAAGAAAGCCATCAAATATAAGACTGGTCCTAGCAGTGAAGATGTTTGGGATGTGCGTCTTGAGCCGGCTCGGAACGCCTTCCAGGGAGACTTTGCTGCATTGGAGCGTGAAATGAAGGCGGAGGAGGAAGCTCAAACAAAGGCAACTGCATGAAAGGGGTCATCTTTGGGTTGAATGAGGTGTTGGCCTCTGTCGCACTGACCGTGCTATAAGTATAAGTATTATATCCCGGGTGTGAATCTGTATATTAGTTTGAAAGGGTTGATAACATCTCTACTTTGTTCCCGATTTAATGAGTCATCCATGAATTGCAAGACTCGATAATCGCGCTCAATTATTCTTGGATGAGTTAGAGGAAGAGGAAAGTGGACCTTTCTAGAATAATTGCGCTACGGTGGATTCAAGAGTGGCTTTGGAGCTGAGGAGTCTTGTCCATCAGAGGCAGCTAGTCAGTTTGGAATCCTCTAAGAGCCGCCATAAGATGAACCACACAGGATCACGTACAGTCACTGAAACGAATAGGAATTGATGATCTTTGAATTTTACTCGCTGATTGAAGCATGCATTGCCAGTGGCCACGCAATAGAAGTCTGACACACTACATTGCAGTTGTAGGATACCTTGATATAATGTACATAGTATCCAGAGGCCTAAGAAGGACCTCCGTCCACCACACCCGTTCATCTCCTTCCATGCCTCTCTACTATCTTCCAATCACTAATTGTACATAATGAGCTGGTCGAACTATTTCATTATATTCTAAATTCCCTTCTCTCTGTACTCCGTAGGTCCAAACGCAAAAGCATCTTGTTTTGGGACTCAGGGCTGGCACTGTCACGGGGTCTCCACCTGCACGGAGTCTCTGACGAATCACACCGCCGATGGGCCTCCCTTACTGTTGCGGGTTGTTTTGGTCAAGCTACACCTTACTTTGCAGACCGTCTCTTTTAAATCTCCTCCTTGACACCCGTCTCCTTTGCACACTTACTACACTCCACATATCTCCATAACAACCTTATATATTTACACAATGGGTGACCACGCCACTACCAACGACCCCTCCAACGCCACCTTCGAGGAGAAGGGCAAGGGCAAGGATGTCCAGGATCAAATCGCGGAGGACTCCAGCGACGAGGAGAGTGACCAGGAGCCTGAGATGGTGAGTTAGAATCAATCGCGCCAGTCCTCGCCGGAAAATTGCTCTTGAAAAGTAATTTGCTAACTTGATTACCATATAGGTTGGTACGTGATGACCCCCCTCCCTCCAACAATCGCATTTGCCACTTTCGCATCCATCGCTACGGGAATTCCCCTACTCGATATCCCATAGCTCCTAACAGCCATGCTCGATTGAATCAACGAGTACATTATGCTAATGAAGCGCGACCGCAGACGATGAAGAGGATGACAACAACCTCGAGCCAATCTCCCAAGACAACATCATCTCAGGTGGTCGCCGTACACGCGGCAAGATCATCGATTATGCCGCCGAAGCCGAGAAGAACAAGGATGAGATGGAGGACTCTGAGGATGACGAGGATTACCACGGCGCTAATGACGACGAGGATGACCAGATGCGCGACTAAGCGCATGGTCTTGATGACGGATCTCAATTAACATAGGACTTTGGAGGATTGGCGCTATGGTTTCTGAAGGAGGTTCTCTCGTGCGCCTTTGTGGTTAGCATCTCACCTATGAAATGTCATGGCCTGAGCCTGGCAATGGACATGACTATGAATAAATGAAATGAAGCCTGCTTCTGTCTTTGTGTATGCCTTGGACCTCAGAGAAGGGTGTCTGTAGCGGAGGTGTTGGTAAGCTACGAGTGAGTGTCAAGGAGCTACGTATATTGTCTTGTCCGGCCATGTAGATTTTTTGAACTACACATACTTGTGAAACCCCCTCCCTATACGAGGTATTGTAATCACGCATAAACGCCCGCAGACACACCAAGCATAAATAAATTCATCAAAATCGAGTCCACAGCAAAATCTCCCAACGCCAATTCCAGAAACAAATAAAAATTTCAAAACCAAGATCCAAACAATTCGTTGTTTTGTCTCGGCCATAAACAAATAATTGCATCATCACGTGCATCGCCTCACTTCGGGCAAAGACACGCTTTGGCCACCTGGTTTTTGTCCGCAAGCATCAAAAACCAAACTCGAATCCCCAAAAGTTCCCAATAAATCACAAATCTCACGAAACAACACAATGATCCAGAAACTTCACTCATCAAATCAATAACTTGACACAATCGCTGATTAAAATTACTTCACATAACCTCGGTTCAGCGCAGAACCACGCCTAAAGCAATCCCGCTATGGCTTCACGGTACGCGACTCGTTCAAAGGGGACCGAAAAGAATACTCGACCGTTCCGATCTACTATAAGGGAACCTCCTTGAAACTAACGAAGACATTTACTAGATTTCCCCGCCAACGTCCTTCGAACTTATTCGATTCATACGGTGGCGAGTCTCGACCTGCTAGTAGATCGCCTGCTCCGTCTGGGGGGTATGGGTATGGAGGGTATAACGGGAATTCATACGGGAATGGACATACGACAGATCCGGGATTATTCCGAAATGCAACACCTGACAAGAAGTGAGTTGAAAGGAATGGAGCTTTGCTCTGATTTGAGTCCCGGAGATAAGGGTGCGGAATAAGAAGGGGAAGTTTTTAACTAACATCGACATAGGGGACATTATTCGGATGCCGTGCTTGACTCGTTAGAGTCGCAGAATGATGCTGAGGTGGAGGGTATTTCTTCGAAAGTGAAGATGCTTAAAGATGTGAGTTAAGGATGTTCTTGCAAATGGGGTGACTTGGGTGGTTTGTATCGAAGCTAATGGTTGACAGCTTACGATTGCTATTGGAGATGAAATTAGAGATACCACGCACATGACGGATTTAGAGAGTTCTTTTGAGGGAACTCGAGTGAGACTTCGGGGTAATATGAAGCGTATGCTTCGTATGGCAGAACGAACTGGTGTTGGATGGAAGGTCTGGCTTGGTTTTCTCTTCGCTGTCTTCCTATTGTTCTTTTATGTCTGGCTCTTTTAGTCTGTGACTATGGGGTTGGATTTCGGGGTTTTCCCAATATTTAATTTATCCTTTTACGTTGGATGGATCGGCCGTGTTGTTTGCGGTTGTTCTATTCAGTGACTTACATACGGGTTATCCTTTTAGCATGTACCTTGGGTAAGGTGCTTGGAGTTGAATTCATTTCATTTTCATGTCTTTTTATCAATGATACATCTTGTTTTATTATTCTTGCGGAGTGCTAGAGTCACAGCTTAAACGCTTAAAAGAGAAGCTAGTCAACCACCCAACGAATGACACTATCATACAGCATAAGGTAATCAAAACGCTCGAAAGATTCCTCAAGACTCCAAAGTGCAAGGTTAAAGGCGTATGCAAACTTGCAGAATCAAACGATTTGCACCCCCACTCAGTTAAGACTATCACGAGGTCCCCCAACATGTCGAGGAAATCTCCGTCCAAATCCACTGTGTCGACTGCTCTGACTAGTAACAGAAGCACGTAGTTCATCATCTTCAAGCATAATACTGCTCGAGTCAAAGGCATCACCGCCCCCACTCCAGCGATTAATGAATCTGCGCTGAGCCTCCGTTTCACGTTCCCGACGCAATGGCGCCGGCGGTGGTAATCCACCCCGGCTATTGGGGGTACTTGTTCTGAAATTCGAAGTGAATCGAGGACGCAGTGAATGCGAGTCCTCGTCTTCATCGTAATCATCATCTTCCTCCTCCGTATCCGTATGCTGCCACTCGCCTTCCTGTTCAGAACCATCCTCCGCCGCGTCAGGAATATCATTATCCAAATCCCGACTCTCACCCTCTTCACTCATTCCAAACCCTTCATCTGCAGACGGTATATCACCGTCTAAATCGGGCTGATTATCGAAATCTTCTTCAACCTCTTCCTCATAAAGTCCCCCATCATCATATCCATCATCATCATATCCTTCCGGTATATCTTCGTCCAAATCCCGCTCCATATATCCCTCCTCATCACCAATATCCTCGCCCTCCTCCCCTTCCTCAATAAGTCCCTCCTCTGCCTCTGGTATGTCCTCATCTAAATCCCGCTCCATACCCTGTTCCTCATCATCCTCTTCGCCTTGTGTCATTCCCAGATCATCTTCCATGATTCCTTCACCGTCGATAGCGCCCATTTCCGTTTGTGCCGCGGCGAGCGCCTCTTCACGCTCGGCTTCTTCTTCTTTCATGCCTTGCATTGTCTTTGCGCAGCCGGCGGGTCGAATCCAGGAAGAGCCATATGTAGCGATGTTTTGCTTGCGCACGCGCAGGGCGCGCTCCTCGGCTGCGAGTGCGGCGAGACTATTTGCTGGGGAGCGAGAGGGGAGAAAGGCGCGGTGGGTTGAGAGATTCGAGGCATTTCTGCGGGATTGAGTTGCTGGGTCGTTTATTTGCTGCGTTGATGAGGGGTGATATGTTTGTGGAGAGCCGAACCAGAGCTCGTGGGACTGGGTATTTGTTAGAATGGTGAGTTTAGAATAGAGAAGGGAAAGAAAGCCACTTACGTCGCGGGGCGTGATGAATGGTAGAGAGAGCATTTTTTTTGCACCTGGGAATTCGTCCAGGAGGTCGTGAGTCGAAAGTGCGTCAAGGGTTACTTTTTCAAGATGAGGTAGTTGCGACTGCTGGTAAAGACTTCGTTGAGGTAGATCAGGTTCATATGTTCATTGCTGGTTTGTTTCGTGCAGAACAGCTGGCTATTTGGATGAAGTGACCCTGTCTCGAGAACTTAGGAATCAATTGCCCATGATCGGCTTGTGGGGAGTTCAATTGAAGTTGTGAAGCTTAATGGAGCTTCGGCGGAGAAAACTGACGGGGCTCCTCCACCGCCAAACAACATTGGCGCGTTGCGGGGCCGTGAAGATCGTACTTTTATACATACTGTACTCGGTATAACTCCTTAAGTCTACACATTGATATTTGAGGTATATTCATATTGATTCCTGTAGATGTGCTAGTTTGAAAGAAAGAAATCGAGGATTTCTTTGTCAATTGAGATAGTTGTCACCCACTCTGTCCATTGATGTAGAGCACTGATGATGAGGTGCGGTATTGTTCGAGTCCATAACTTTATATTTGTTAAAAATTGATCACAATCTTCTTCATTTACCTGGCTCTACCATAACTAGTAGTTAGATATGCTAATTCAGATACTAGGGTGTATGTATTTTTGGCTTCTTTTAGAGACTCTTCGAGAATACCCAATGCGTAGTAAGAACACGAACGAGAATAGGGTTAGTGGTGTTTCAAGCGGCCCAGGCGCATTAATGGGATATCTGTTGATAGAGAACATTATACTAGCAGGGCCATGAAAAGCACAGTAAGTAAAAAGAAGAGATCAATGACTGCCCCATAATAGCTGCCAGTGAGACTAATCCTATGCTTAATACAAAACTGAAAGAAGCTAGCAACGATCGAGTTGAGAGTCAATGATGACTAGGGGACCTCCCTAGTTCGGGAGTACACAGTACACATATACCGCAGACACCAGACCAATATTCAAAGATTCGACGCAAAGACGGATTACAAGTGAGACCAGAGTTATCCGTGCATAGCATTTTACGATTATACTAGGAGTTATATGTATGCCCAGATTCAGCGGTGAAGTTTCCATTATTCATTGAGCAACAAGACAAAACTCGAGGCTGAAAGAGAGCCTGTCGATCATCCAGCCAAGCCCTGCATCTGCAGGTTGAAATTCGCCAATACTTAGCCGAGCCCTGAAGTTGTACGATGGTCAGAAATCTCCAGTCCAGTGCCAGCTATGCATGTACGTATATGTACGGAGTACAGTAGACTACATATGGGTACATGACTTGTTTGCCGAGACGCGGCGCGGGATTCCGGTCTCAAACGCGAGGAAATCTCGGCATCCTTTCCGTAGTATTGAAATAAGAGTACTGTAGACTGTCCATGTTGCACTTGGTTGCATCCACGCTGGCATCTCCGAATATTTTCGTAGTTGTGTGAGGGACGTGGCGTTGGTCTATTGAGTGTAGGGGGAACTACTGTGCTAACACCCGGGATTTCCCGAGAGTCCGTGGAAAAGAGTTGATGCACCGGTGAACCTAAAGCGGACAAGAGAGGATCGGAAAAGCCCGGAAGAAGGGATCGAGTGGAAGTGTGAAGAGCAAACAGCAAAAGTCGAGAAATCAAAAAGTACAAAGTAGCCTTGGGGAGCCTCGGTCGACCCCACGAACGTGTCTTATGATTAGAATAAATCTGATTGGTTGGAATCAGGTGATGTTGATGCACGGTGGATCCGGTGGATCAGCGGAGAACATCTCAGCAGTACTCTGTATAGGCAGTGATGATAGTCTAGAATACTGTACAGTAGTAAGTATATTTGTTTGTTATTTATTGAGCAGAAGATCTGGTACTTTGCAGAGTAGTTGGTGGAGAAGTGCTAGGCGAAATTGGGAGAAGCGATCCCCCGAGACTACATTCGAGAAGATGGTGGTTAACGTTTGGAAAAAGTAAAGGTTATGTATTCTTATTATCAAGGATTTAGAGCTTATCAGAACTCCCGCTTCACGTGTCAGCAACGAGGATCTCCGGAGGCCATTCCTCCGAGAACCATGGTCCGGGGAGTGTCGGGACATCATTGGACGGGGAATGTAAAATGGAGCATTTGATTGAGTTAGAACAAATGAATAGAGTACATGAGTTGTCCGGGGAATTCGTAACTCCTTAGAATTGATTCGGGGGAGGAGGGTGGGAGGGGCCAATCCGGAAGCAGAGGACAGACAGAGTGTACATCCAGTAGGACCGGGACCGATCTCGGATGACTAGTGTAGATACATAGAGGCTAGTCAGATGTAAGGTAGAGACAAAGTACTTTGCAGATCAATAACTCCGTACTACTACTGTATGCACAAGGTAAGAAACCGTAGATGGGACTCGGGATCATGGAAATTGAGACCGAAATTGGGACGGGATTAAGCACTGTACCCTTACTGCCCCACTACCGGATGCAGTAATCCAGTTTCCAGTTCAGCATTCAGTATTCGTATTATATTATTAAATAATTCACAAATGATTATAAAAAATCAAATATACAATGAATATCTAAATATCATTGTAATAAATTTATTCTATAATATGAATACTAGTACAACATTATGAGTAATAAATTAAACACTTGAATATACTGACGTAGTGAAACCTAATCGGGTTGGCTCAGCGGTTGCAAAGCAAGCACGCTGATTGGCTGATGAGCGCTTATCTCTCCAGGGAATCATGATGATTATCTTCTCCACTCCAGCATGCCAACCTGCGAATATCTGGATTCCCCAGACTGCCGCTTTCGTCTTGTACAGTGTACCCTGGTATATGTACACAGGGAAAAGGAAATAGGAGAGTAGAGAATAGAGAATAGAGAGATTCATGTTAAGTCTTTGATACACAGTACTCAATACCTATCACATTCATATCCACACTCGCTGAAACAATTGATCAAACACTCTACACTACACACAATGTACCATTGTATGTAATAATACTTTGCCACGACTATTCCTACTGTAGTCGTATTCTACCCGGCTTTGCTTCGGAACTCCCCAATTCCCCCCAGACCCGCGCCGCAATCGCTGTCCACTAGCCTTGGTCCGTTCCCATTTCCCTTTTCGCTTTTCCTTTCTTTTTTTTTTAATTCACCCCTCCTTGATCTTCCCTTCTTCTTCTTCTTCTTCTTCTTTCTTGGTTCCTCTCTTCTTCCCCTTTTTCATATTTTCTCCTTCGCAGACGTTGGGTTTCTTTCACCTATCGCATTCCCTGACCCGCGCTGCGTCTGTGACGACATCGCCTTATCGAAGATCTGGTCCCGCATCCAGCTTCCAACCAAAAAAAAATAACCCCCCGACCTCGCCGACTCCTACCTTCACTGCTCACTCCCTGTCGGTCCTCGACGGAAGTATGGGTCTTAACTTGGAGGAACTCTATGGCAAAGATCTAAGCGAAGAACAGCCTCAGGAATATTCGGAGTACCAAGCCAAGCAAGGTTTTGGCTGGGCAAATGCTCTGCCTGAAAAGCAGGGTCTGTATGACCCCGAATATGAAAAGGATGCCTGTGGTGTTGGTTTCGCTGCGTGAGTCGCCCTCGGATTCTACTGGCAAGCAATTGGAACTAATCTTCTTTCCCATCTATAGCCATATCAAGGGTAAGCCGAGCCACAAAATCGTGAGTGATGGTAAGTTTCGCCCTTTTTTATTATTATTTTTTTTTCTGCTTTTTCTCTCCCTCTTTTCATTTATACCTCGGAGAAATTGAAATTCGACCGGACCTGCTGACATTGGTCCTCTTCTCTAGCGCGCAATCTGTTGTGCAACATGACCCACCGTGGGGCCGTTGGCTCTGATGCTCGAGATGGTGATGGTGCTGGTGTCATGACCAGCATTCCCCACAAGTTCTTCATCAAGAACTTTGCTCGTGAGGTGGGCGTGGATCTCCCTCCACTCGGCCAATATGCTGTCGGCAATCTATTCTTCAAGCCCGACGAAGAAGCTCTCAAACAGTCCATTGCTAGTTTCGAGGAATTGGCGACTTCACTAGAGCTGCGCGTGCTAGGATGGAGAGAGGTCCCTCGCGATTCAACTATTCTGGGCCCGGCGGCCCTTTCCCGAGAGCCAATTATCATGCAACCATTTGTCGTACTTAAGTCTGCCTACGGCGATGGCAACAAGCCTGAGATCACAGATACGGATAAGTTCGATGAGCGTACCTTTGAATTGCAGCTTTATGTGTTGAGGAAACGTGCCACGCATGTTATTGGCTTGGGGAACTGGTTCTATCTCTGCTCTCTGAGTAACCGCAATATCGTTTATAAGGGTCAATTATCGCCAGTACAAGTCTATCAATATTACCATGATCTGGTCAATGTCGACTACGAAGGCCACTTCGCCTTAGTCCATTCTCGATTCTCAACCAATACTTTCCCTTCATGGGACCGTGCTCAACCATTGCGCTGGGCTGCTCACAACGGTGAAATCAATACCCTTCGTGGCAACAAGAATTGGATGCGCGCCCGTGAGGGTGTTCTTCGGTCTGAAGTTTTCGGCGATGAACTCGACCTGCTTTACCCCATTGTTGAGGACGGTGGCTCAGATTCTGCGGCCTTTGATAACGTTCTTGAGTTACTCATGATTAACGGTGTTCTGTCTCTTCCTGAGGCAGTAATGATTATGATTCCTGAAGCCTGGCAAGATAATCCAGCTATGGACCCTGCCAAGTCTGCCTTTTACGAGTGGGCTGCCTGTCAAATGGAGCCCTGGGATGGACCGGCCTTGTTCACGTTCTCCGATGGTCGCTACTGTGGTGCCAATCTTGATCGTAATGGTCTTCGTCCGTGCCGTTTCTATGTCATGGATGATGACCGCATTGTTTGTGCCTCGGAAGTCGGTGCCATTGATATCGATCCCGAGCGAGTGGTTCAGAAGGGCCGTCTGCAACCTGGAAAGATGCTGTTGGTTGACACATTGGCTGGGCGAATTATCGACGACGCCGAGCTGAAGCAGACCGTTTCGAGTCGTCAGGACTTCGCCAGCTGGCTGGATAAGGAGCTCCTGAAGTTGCCTGCAATTAACAAGCTGCTATTGGATAGCAACGTCGATCTTTCCTTCGGTCTTGATGATAACACTATTCAAAATGACCCCCGTCTCCGAGCCTTTGGCTATTCTTTCGAACAAGTCAGTCTGCTTCTTGGTCCCATGGGCGCTGACTCGAAGGAAGCACTTGGTTCCATGGGTAATGATGCTCCCTTGGCTTGTATTGCTCAACAACCTCGCCTTCTGTACGAATACTTCCGTCAACTTTTCGCGCAAGTTACCAACCCTCCCATTGACCCCATCCGTGAGGCCGTAGTCATGTCTCTGGAGTGCTATGTTGGTCCTCAGGGTAATCTGCTGGAGATGGACCCCTCGCAATGTCATCGTCTGCTGCTTCCTTCTCCAATTCTGAGCATTCCAGAGTTCAATGCCTTGAAGAATATCAACCGCGCTCACAGTGATTGGACCGTCCGCACCATCGACATCACATTTGACAAGGCTAAGGGCACTCCCGGCTACTTGGAGGCTCTAGATGCTATCTGTGATGCTACTACCGAAGCCATTGAAAATGGCGACAAGGTTATTGTCCTCTCTGACCGCGCTACCTCAGAACATCGCGTGCCCGTCTCTGCTTTACTAGCCACTGGCCTGGTTCACCATCACCTTGTCCGTAACAAGTGGCGCTCCCTGGCCGCCTTGGTCATCGAAACGGCCGAGGCCCGTGAGGTACATCACCACTGTGTCCTGCTGGGCTACGGCGCTGATGCGATCAACCCTTACCTTGCCATGGAATGTATCCTGAAGATGAACCGAGAGAATCTGATTCGAAAGGATATCTCCGACGAGAAGGTTATTGAAAATTACAAGGCTTCTTGCGATGGCGGTATTCTCAAGGTCATGAGTAAGATGGGAATTTCTACCCTGCAATCTTACAAGGGTGCACAGATTTTTGAAGCCCTAGGTATCGATGACAGTGTCATCGACCGCTGCTTCGCCGGTACTGCCAGCCGTATCCGCGGTATCACCTTCGACCTGATTGCTCAAGATGCCTTTGCTTTCCACGAACGCGGGTACCCCTCTCGCAATATCGTTGAGATTCCTGGTCTTCCTGAATCCGGCGAGTATCACTGGCGTGATGGTGGCGAGGCACACATCAATGACCCCGTTAGCATTGCCAATATGCAGGATGCAGTCCGTAGCAAGAATGACAAGTCCTACGAAGCTTACGCAAAGGCCGAACACGAGGCTATCAAGAACTGCACTCTGCGTGGTATGCTCGAGTTCGACTTTGACCAGCGCACGCCTATTCCCATCGATCAGGTCGAGCCTTGGACGGAGATTGTGCGCCGCTTTGTCACTGGCGCTATGTCTTACGGCTCTATCTCAATGGAATCTCACTCGACTTTGGCCATTGCAATGAATCGCCTCGGTGGCAAGTCTAACACGGGTGAGGGTGGTGAAGATCCCGAGCGTAGCAAGAGAATGGAAAACGGTGACACTATGCGGTCTGCCATCAAGCAAATTGCGTCTGGTCGTTTCGGTGTTACATCGCACTATCTGGCTGATGCCGATGAGTTGCAAATTAAGATGGCCCAGGGTGCGAAGCCTGGTGAGGGTGGTGAATTGCCTGGTCATAAGGTCGTTGGTCCCATCGCTCATACCCGTCACTCGACGCCTGGTGTTGGATTAATTTCTCCACCTCCTCACCACGATATCTATTCCATTGAGGATCTGAAACAGCTTATTTACGATCTCAAGTGCTCGAACCCCCGATCTCGGGTTTCGGTTAAGCTGGTTTCGGAGGTTGGCGTTGGTATTGTTGCTTCGGGTGTTGCTAAGGCTAAGGCTGATCATATCTTGATCTCTGGTCACGATGGTGGCACTGGTGCCTCTCGCTGGACCGGTATCAAGTATGCTGGTCTTCCGTGGGAGCTGGGTCTTGCTGAGACTCATCAAACTCTTGTACTGAATGATCTTCGTGGTCGTGTTGTTGTTCAGACTGATGGTCAGATTCGAACTGGTCGTGATCTGGCCATGGCCTGTCTGCTCGGTGCTGAAGAGTATGGTTTCGCGACAACTCCCTTGATTGCCATGGGATGTATTATGATGCGAAAGGTAGGATCATTCCCCATTCATTGTGTTGTACTGGATTAAGTGCTAACTTTAAAAAGTGCCATCTCAACACTTGTCCCGTTGGTATTGCTACCCAGGACCCCGAGCTGCGCAAGAAGTTCAACGGTACACCTGAGCACGTTATCAACTTCTTCTACTATGTCGCCAATGAGATGCGTGCTATCATGGCTAAACTTGGTATTCGCACCGTCAATGAGATGGTCGGTCGTGCTGAACTGCTCAAGGTCCGCGATGACATTCGCAACGCTAAACAGGAGCGAGTTGATCTCTCTCTTATTCTCACCCCCGCCCACTCTCTTCGTCCAGGTGTCGCTACATACAATGTTCGCAAGCAAGACCATCGTCTGCACACTCGTCTTGATAATAAGCTTATTGCTGAATCCGAACTCGCTTTGGAGAAGGGTCTTCCGTGCCGAATCGAGTGCGATGTTGTCAACACTGACCGTGGAATGGGTGCTACCCTGTCATACCAGATTAGTAAACGCTATGGCGAGGCTGGTCTACCCCAGGATACTATTCATGCCAACATCAAGGGCTCTGCTGGTCAATCCTTCGGTGCTTACCTTGCTCCTGGTGTCACTCTCGAACTTGAGGGCGATGCTAACGATTACGTCGGTAAGGGTTTGTCGGGCGGTCGTCTGATTGTCTACCCGCCTCGCGGAGCTGCTTTCAAGGCAGAGGAGAACGTTATTGTCGGTAACACCTGTCTCTACGGTGCTACTCGGGGTACTGTTTACTTCCGTGGTGTTGCCGCTGAGCGTTTCGCCGTCCGTAATTCCGGAGCTACTGCTGTTGTTGAGGGTGTTGGTGACCACGGTTGTGAGTACATGACTGGTGGTCGTGTACTGATTCTGGGATCTACTGGTCGTAACTTTGCTGCCGGTATGTCTGGTGGTATTGCCTATATCCTGGATATGAACCAAGACTTCCACTCTAAGGTCAACCTGGAGATGGTTCAGGTCTCTGGTATCGAGGATGTCAATGAAATCGCCTTTGTCCGGGGTCTGATCGAAGATCACCACCACTACACTGGCTCCGAGTTGGCTGCTCGTATCCTTCTCGATTTCAACCGTGCTCTTCCACGCTTCGTCAAGGTACTCCCCATTGACTACAAGCGTGTCATGGACGAGGAGGCTGCTAAGGCTGCTGCGGCAAAGAAGGCTGAATTCTCTCTTCCTCAACTTCCTAGCAAGCCCGCAGAGCAGTCTAAGCCTCACGCCGAGGAGAAGAAGGCTGAAATGTTGGATATTGAAGACAGTATCAGCGATTCCAAGGCGGAGAAGAAGCGTTCTGCGCTTATTCTGGATAAGACTCGTGGTTTCATGAAGTATAGCCGTCGCTCTGAGAAGTATCGCAACCCAACTACTCGTACTCGTGATTGGGCCGAGTTATCCAACCGTCTCAGTGAGGATGAGCTTAAGTATCAGTCAGCTCGTTGCATGGATTGCGGTGTCCCCTTCTGCCAGTCTGATACTGGATGTCCCATCTCCAACATTATTCCCAAGTGGAATGAACTAGTTTTCCAAAATCAGTGGCAAGATGCCCTCAACCGTCTACTTATGACCAACAATTTCCCCGAATTCACTGGCCGTGTCTGTCCTGCTCCTTGTGAAGGTGCCTGTGTTCTCGGCATCAACGAAGATCCCGTCGGAATCAAGTCAATTGAGTGCGCTATTATTGATCGGGGCTTCGAAATGGGTTGGATGGTCCCTCGTCCTCCTCCTGTCCGCACTGGCAAGAATATCGCTGTCATCGGTTCTGGTCCCGCTGGTCTGGCTGCTGCCGATCAACTCAATCGCGCCGGTCACTCTGTGACTGTCTATGAGCGTGCCGATCGTATTGGTGGTCTTCTCATGTACGGTATTCCCAACATGAAGCTTGACAAGAAGGTTGTTCAACGCCGCGTCGATTTAATGGCCGCCGAAGGCATCAAATTCGTCACGGGCACCGCCGTCGGTCCTGACAGTGACGTCTCGCTTCAATCTCTCCGCGCTTCCAACGATGCCGTTATCATCGCTACCGGTGCAACTGTCGCTCGCGATCTCAAGGTTACAGGTCGTGAACTCGAGGGTGTTCATTTCGCCATGCAGTTCTTGCACAAGAATACCAAGTCCCTTCTTGATTCGGGTCTGTCGGACGGTGAATACATCTCTGCTAAGGATAAACATGTTGTTGTCATTGGCGGTGGTGATACCGGTAACGACTGTATTGGTACATCTGTTCGACACGGTGCTAAGTCAGTTACTAATTTCGAATTACTGCCACAACCTCCCCCCGAGCGAGCCCGTGATAACCCCTGGCCACAATGGCCTCGAATTTACCGCATTGACTACGGTCATTCGGAAGTTAAGACTCATATGGGTCGTGACCCTCGTGAATACTGCGTCATGTCTACGGAATTTGTTGACGATGGTTCCGGTAAAGTCAAGGGTATCAATACCGTTCGCGTTGAATGGACTAAGAGTGCCACTGGCGGTTGGGATATGAAGACCGTTGAAGGAAGTGAGCAGTTTTTCCCGGCTGATTTGGTCCTTCTTTCGATGGGTTTCTTGGGTCCTGAGGATAGACTTCTTGGGGAGGAGATTGAGCGTGATCCTAGGAAGAATGTTAAGACGGCACCTGGTCATTATGCAACTAATATCCCTGGTGTTTTTGCGGCGGGTGATTGTCGACGTGGTCAGTCGTTGATTGTTTGGGGTATTAATGAAGGAAGACAGGCTGCTAGAGAAGTTGATGCTTTCCTTAGCGGTGTTAGTTCACAACTCCCTGTTACTGGAGGTATTGTGCGTCGTCCTGCTATTGATTCTGTTCCGAGGATTTCGGAGACGGAGGTCGTTGCTTGATGGGTTGAGTCATGATTGATGAAATGATTGTCAAAAACTTTTTCCCTTTTGTTTCAATTTGAGATGGAAAAGTTTTGTTTTTGTTGGTGGTGGGGGAGGTATTTTTTTTGTTTATGTTTCGGATTATTATGCCATTCATACTTTGTGTTGGACTTCGTTATGTTTATGTATGGTGTTTGAGCGTGTTTGCAATTTCTTGGTTTTATTGTATATACTCTGATTCTATTCCAATGAATTTATTCGAATAGTTATTATGCCTTGGTTTCTCGATGGCTGTGGATCACTAGTCGCAGATGAGCCCTCTTCAACCTGCTTAGGGCATCGGTCTAATCAGGGCAAACTGGACACTCACAGTCTCACTTAGCAAAAGGTGCCTTTAAATCTTTGAAACAACAGATATCTGCAACTCCAAACCGGTGAATACCACATAACGTTTTCTCAATTTCACTTCTCATGATTGAACCTCATAGTCCCTTTACTCAATCCTCCCATGCTGCACACCCTTTGTCAAGATCTCTCATCCAGATGGCACTTGAAATGGTATTCTCAGGTCTTGCAAATCATTATTTCAAATTCAAGGCCTAAAACATGTCAAAGAGTCATAGAGAACAACATTCTTTATTATACCACCGTTGAAGTAATTTTGGGAGCAACACCATAGATACTCACCCATTCATCTCACTGCAGAGTAAAGACATTTTGAGACATACATAATCAATGAGTATATAACTGAAACTGACTTTGTCTATATTATTTTATAAATCGAGTCTCTATAAGAGGACTCGAAAGTCCATGTGAAAAACTATATCTCTGCACCATCGCATCATAAGACGCTACCCATCCGGGAAAGAAGTCAGGCCATTCTACAAACTGAATGAAAGAAAAAATCCTCCTTTATCGGGCTGAAAACACTTAACTAATCTATTTAGATTGATCAACTCCCAAAATGAAGAAGACTAACTCAAATGACGAGAATGTTCCCAGTTTCGCTCGTGGGACAGCATCGTCGCGAGCGAGACAAGAGTCTAAATTCACTGATAAAGCTTCCAACAAGACGCCCCTTTGCACGCCTGTATCTTCTCGTCCAAGCTCTAGGGTTAGTATACGTCCAGGATCGTCGGCTAGTACACGTACACGTCCCGTATCGCGCAATAAAGATTATTCGCGTGGAATGGCGGGACGGAAGCTAGTTCGGCTAGATGAGGTTGAGGATGATGTTGAGAAGAAGATGTTCTTTCATAAATGGTTGCAGAGGATAGATGAGGAATCAAGCAAGTCGAATATTCCACAAATAGGTAAGGGGAAGGGGAAAGCTACCCTGGTGTCTACTTGTACAGTTACCCCTGCGTCTATAAGTGATTCTCAGGCTGATCACGTCAATGCTAATGCGAAAAACGAGCCATCTGCCAGTACTGTTGCTTTAGATGATGATATGTCTGATGATGGCTCCAACTCTGACTCTTCTGAACGAAGTTTTCATACTGCTCGTGAGGATCCGGATTCTGATTCAGAACAGAGCTTTTACACTGCACCGGAGTGGCCGGTTAGTGAGTCAGATGACGAGATAGAGAGACAAGCTGCACGGGCTTTCATGGAGTCTCGGATTATTTGTGAGCATTGGGAGACTAATATGGAGAGAGACTTGGAGATTCGGGAGGAACTTGAAATGCTTCGTCTTTCAGCTGGGAATAAGGTGTAGAGTAGGGTATGTTGAAAGCTGTTTGCAAGTTGCGAGTTATGTTTAGCATGAATATCAAAATAAAGAACTTTTTCTTCTTCTTCATGCATCAATTGATGGGTATGAGCTTTTGCGGGCGGTTTATGTGAGTACTGTAGATTGCAGAGACGAATCTAGAAAAGCTGAGCCACGAGGCAGGTCGAATAATCCTTTGTTAGGAGTAGAAGAGACCAGCTGAAAGACCAGCTGAAAAGATACTAGTGAAAGATCTAGAATGATCTGATGGTGCAAATTCTTTCATTCGGCGAGGTTGAAAGAAGTTGATGTCAGAGCAGTTGATATCACGTGACTGGTTCGAGTGATGAATTCATGAGGTCATGACTGGGTGACAATACCATACTGTATCATTCCGGGAATAGGAAATGTTCAGTGGAGTCGAGATCGGGAAAGGACGTATGGTATTGTAACGAGGTGAATGAATCATCCCGCCGATTACATCATACTCTGCCCCGCCAAAAAAAATTCAATCGATCAGCAAATGTACAAGAAAAATACAGTGCTATCTAATGAATTAGGGATTCAATTACAGCAAATATAGTCAATTCATTAATTCTACTATAATTAAGCTGATGGAAATATCTACTACATAATAGACTGCTCTAGAATACCCCCGTAGCTGAAAGAACCAACTGTTGCTGGGGCATCGAAGCCCGTGGAACCCGATGGATGCCCATGGAAGCTTCCTTACTAGAAGCTTCTGAGCAATACACCGCTCACTATATAGCAGGATTTCGCTGCTCACTTCTTTCTTTTCCTTTTTCTCTTCTTCACTTTTCTCGTTAACTTCTCATCCCTTGTATACTACACATCTTCACGAATTTCCTTTTCCTTTTACTCCTCCGTTAACGACCTTTACACATTTTCACATACACACACACATTCACAATGGCCCCCGCTGTCGGTATCGATCTGGGTACCACCTACTCCTGTGTGGGTGTGTTCCGTGATGACCGCATTGAGATCATCGCCAACGACCAGGGTAACCGTACTACCCCCTCGTTCGTTGCTTTCACCGACACCGAGCGTCTTATCGGTGATGCCGCCAAGAACCAAGTCGCCATGAACCCCCACAACACTGTCTTCGACGCTAAGCGTCTGATCGGTCGTCGTTTTGCCGATGCTGAGGTCCAGTCTGATATGAAGCACTGGCCTTTCAAGATCATTGAGAAGGCTACCAAGCCCGTCATTGAGGTTGAGTTCAAGGGTGAGAACAAGCAGTTCACTCCTGAGGAGGTTTCCGCTATGATCCTGGTCAAGATGCGTGAGACCGCTGAGGCCTACCTGGGTGGTACCGTTAACAACGCCGTTATCACCGTCCCTGCCTACTTCAACGACTCTCAGCGTCAGGCTACCAAGGACGCCGGTCTCATTGCCGGTCTCAACGTCCTCCGTATCATTAACGAGCCTACCGCTGCTGCCATTGCCTACGGTCTTGACAAGAAGACTGAGGGTGAGCGCAACGTCCTGATCTTCGATCTGGGTGGTGGTACCTTCGATGTGTCCCTGCTGACCATCGAGGAGGGTATCTTCGAGGTTAAGTCCACTGCTGGTGACACTCACTTGGGTGGTGAGGACTTCGACAACCGTCTGGTCAACCACTTCGTCAACGAGTTCAAGCGCAAGCACAAGAAGGACCTGACCACCAACGCCCGTGCTCTCCGTCGTCTCCGCACTGCTTGCGAGCGTGCTAAGCGTACCCTGTCCTCTGCTGCTCAGACCTCCATCGAGATCGACTCCCTCTTCGAGGGTATCGACTTCTACACCTCCATCACCCGTGCCCGTTTCGAGGAGCTCTGCCAGGACCTCTTCCGTGGCACCATGGAGCCCGTTGAGCGTGTCCTCCGTGACGCCAAGATTGACAAGTCCTCCGTCCACGAGATCGTCCTGGTCGGTGGTTCCACCCGTATCCCCAAGATCCAGAAGCTCGTCTCCGACTTCTTCAACAAGGACGCCAACAAGTCCATCAACCCCGATGAGGCCGTCGCCTACGGTGCTGCCGTCCAGGCTGCTATCCTGTCTGGTGACACTTCTTCCAAGTCCACCAACGAGATCCTGCTTCTGGATGTTGCCCCTCTGTCCCTGGGTATCGAGACTGCCGGTGGTGTCATGACTCCTCTGATCAAGCGTAACACCACTATCCCCACCAAGAAGTCCGAGACCTTCTCCACCTACTCCGACAACCAGCCCGGTGTCCTGATCCAGGTCTTCGAGGGTGAGCGTGCTCGCACCAAGGACAACAACCTGCTCGGCAAGTTCGAGCTGACTGGCATCCCCCCCGCCCCCCGTGGTGTTCCCCAGATTGAGGTTACCTTCGACCTGGACGCCAACGGTATCATGAACGTCTCTGCCTCCGAGAAGGGCACTGGCAAGTCCAACAAGATCACCATCACCAACGACAAGGGCCGTCTGTCCAAGGAGGAGATCGAGCGCATGCTTGCTGAGGCCGAGAAGTACAAGGCTGAGGATGAGGCCGAGGCTTCCCGTATCCAGGCCAAGAACGGCCTTGAGTCCTACGCCTACTCCCTCAAGAACACCATCACTGAGGGCAAGCTCCAGATGTCCGATGACGACAAGAAGAAGATCGAGGACAAGATCTCCGAGATCATCTCTTGGCTCGACAACAACCAGACTGCTGAGAAGGACGAGTACGAGTCCCAGCAGAAGGAGCTCGAGGCCATTGCCAACCCCATCATGCAGGCTGCCTACGGTGCCGCCGGTGGTGCTCCCCCTCAGCAGCGCGCTGACGGTGAGACCGAGGAGAAGAAGGATGAGGAGGAGCTTGACTAAACGTATCGCCTTGCGAAGTTTTTTTGAAGTTTTCTTTTCTGGTTTCATGATATGGCTTAGCCACAGCCCCTTTGCTTTTTTTACGGTTTTGTTTTACGAACTTATGGGATATCGAAGTTTTCTTTTTGCGATGATTGCATAGATCCGAGGTTATCTCTTGCTGGGTGAAAAAAAGTCCCAGCGAAATCAAAATTTTCTTAATTCATCTTCATCCAATTCCAAGCAAAGTAATGAGTAGAGTAATACTTGTAGATTATTCGGTCCACTGCGGGCATGCATTGAGCATAGTATCGCAGTGACGACTATCCCCAAAGTAATGGGAGAACCACAGGTGTTGTGAATTACTAGTAGTGTATTCCAGTCCTTTCGAAAGATTTTCTTAATGAAGTATTAATGCACTCTTAGAAACATACTTATCTAGCAACCAGTGCTGTTCCCTTTGAAGTGATCTAGTACACAGTGGAGTATGTTGATCCGACAGGATCCAAGAGCTCAATGCAATTCTGAACTGAGGTTTTGGGTCTTGTCTAGTTTGTATAATAAGTATATTCCCCTGCGTTTATCACAATCCGTAGACATAGCTAAATATCCAATAGATGGCCCGACTTTATATCTGCATGACTGACTTTTGCCATAGTGGATTGAAGGATTCGGATATATATATGGTGGATGATTCTACACAACATCCCCGACCTAGACGATACACTATATATATCGATGCTCTCTGTTTTCTACACTAACTATTGCAATTATATAACAGAATCCAAATTAGGGATAGCCCTGTCTCATAAACTCTAGTCGGACAGCCAGTACTTCAAAGACAATGATAGAATGCTACGAGGTTCTGTCTTTGAGAACTTCGAGCTCCCAGAAACGTGTATCCCCGAATCCTATATGATTTCTATACAATTCATTGGCCAGAAAGGCTCCGTATACTCCGTATCTCTCCTAAAAATTTGCTTTGACACAATCCTTGTCCTTAAGTCTTTGAGAAGTTTCTTTAATACTCACTCTTGTGCATTCGATAGACCTAGTATAACGAACCATCCTACCTGTCTTCGTTCTTTCTATTTTGCTTGTCTAGCCATTCCCAAGATCATCACGAGTTCTTATATACGAGTATACCCGAACGTAGAGATTTCACATGAGATATCATAGAATTGAATCTTGTACCAGGTTCTTAATACATATGAGTTGTAGCTGTGTCCAACGGTCATAATACTACAAGTCAACGTAGTACTACAAGTCAACGAAGATATTTAGTCGACTCTTGAAAGACTCGACAACCAACCTATAGGCACTTCAGAAAAATATCGAAGAGAGCAGAAAAACGAAGAGCCATGCCGTATCATTTAACCAAACTCCAGCCCAACCCACAAAATCGAAGGGAATGGGGGACAGTATATACTATTGTACAGAAGTAATTCCCAATCAAACCCTACCCTGTACAAAACAGCACAGGACTAGTATTATAGGGGTCACTAAACCCAAATCCATCCTAAACACCCTGGAAATCTCCATTCCACCACCGTTGTAACCGCTTTTGTCCCAATTGCATGATACCCCCGTAGGTGATTTCGGAGGCTTTTTCGGGATTCTTTTCGATTTGATCCCGTCGGATTCGGGTCATTGCGGCGGATACGCCCATTGCTAGGGCGAAAATTGGATCGCCTATCCTGTTGGGTTGTTAGTTGTGATGTTATGGGCATTAATTGAGCGGGTTGGGTGGGGGTGGTGTGAGTGAGTCTATGGTGGGCTGGAGAGTGATGGATATTTAGAGTGTCATGAGTATTCTCTGTCTCCGCCAACGTACCGTGAGAGGAGGTAAGTGGTCATTGTGAGCTTGTCTGAGGTTTGAGCTGGAGCTGTGAAGTTCGGGTGCGGCGCGGCGAATCGGAATGCAGGTGGTCACGTGGTTGTGATCAAGCAATTGGCTAGGTACATGCAGTATACTATAATGCTAGTAGAATGATTGATAGGCTGTTTTAAAGATCGATTTGGCTTTAGACTAGAACAGAACCCCGTTGAAACAAGAAATAAACCATATCTATAATGGAAAAAAATACATCAAAGGGCCCTTGGCCCTGGAAAGAGCTGGGAGAAAAGACCAGACCCGGAATGAATTAGAAGGAAAGAAACGAAAAGAAACAAAATGTGGGGGAGAGTGTCTAAAAACGCCGCGGCTATAAAAAATCTTTCATGTACCGAACCTCTCTATACAACCTGTCCGAAAGCAGGAATCAAAGTCTGAGCCAGCCAGAAGCTGAAAACCAGCTTGGGACCGGTCATCAGGAGCTTAGGAGTCAGACCCTTGAAGAAACTGGTGGGGCCCTCGACCTTCAGCATGTTGGAAACAATACGGAAACCGGACTCGGGGTTCTCGAAGTTGCGGTTCTGGATACGGGTCTTGATCACGTCGAGAGGGGCGGACACAATCAGGGAGGCACTGGCACCGGCAACGGAGGCAACGAAGTTCTGGCTCCAGGTGGCCTTGTTGTAGTCCTTCAGGCTGTAGATGTACTCCTTGGCAAAAGCAGATCCACCGAAAAGCTAGAATGAGGAAGACCAAAAATGTGAGCGCGTTATTTCACATGTCATATTTCATGTGGGTCGTGGACTTACAGCGAAGGAACCGGGGGCGTTACGGGCAGCGGTCCATCCAGCTCCACGGTAGAGACCCATACCCTCATCAGAGATGATCTTGAACAGACCACGGCCACGGAAGGCCTCGGGGTTAGTCTGACGCTTGATCTTCAGAACGTCCAGGGGAAGAAGGACGATCTCTCCAATACCGATCAAACTGCAATCAATGTTAGCGATGTGGCGTCCTGGGCTTTATTGCAAAGAGCTGTCGTATTCTCATACCTGCCAGCAGTTGCGTGCATGATGGCCTTGCCGGTACCCTTTCCGAAGGCATTGTCGAAATCGGCACCGTGGTGCTGAGCGAGGTAGTCACGGGCGAAAGGCTGGCCACCGTACTTGTAGATACGCTGAAGAACCTGAATATCGAAGAAACGGCATATTAGTTGAATTGCCCGAGGACATAGCACAATGTATGGGTGTATCTTGTCGAAGTTGACGAACCTTGTAACCGGCAGCGTAGCCGAGACCGGGGAAGAGGGAGGTGAACTTGCGGCCGACGGAGGCATCAGCGTACTCCTTGAAGACAACCTTCTTGAAGTCGGCGGACGAGGTGATCTAGAGATATCACAGTTAACAACAATTGCAGCGCATACTTTCGCGATCTGGCTCCGAACTCACCCGGGACTGGTTGCTCATCAACCGCTTTGCTGTAGTGTCGACCTAAAGACAAAGGCGATTAGATATTGAAGGAATGGCGCAAAGAGTGATTGAATTGGGATTTTTCGTACGGGATGGAAGACCATCAACTCGGCGATACCAGCAGAACCTAAGTGACAAGCGAATTAGCTGGATGCTCCCCTCGTGTAGTGAACGCAGGTTACCTCGAGAGGTATCTTACCGGAACCGAGGAGACGAGCAGTAGCGGACTCCTTCTTGACATCCTTAGAGGCGGCGCCGGCACCGGCATGGGCAATGGGAGACATCTTGACGTTGAGGGAGCACGGGGAGAGGATGGAAGTGCTGCATCGTCCGCGTCTTTTTGGATTTTTTGAGGGCGGAGTGGGTCGGACTAGTCCCGATTTGGGGTCCGGAGTCGGAGATACAGGAACGGCTATAGAGTCACCTCTGTTATTATCTAGATAACTATGGAATAGACATATTGAAAAAGAAATATCAAATAAGCAATATCAACCAGTATCCTATGATTGAATCAGAATGCGTTGTATTCATTGGCGTAAATACCATTGGTCTCTTTGTGCCTGAGCACCCATTTATTACCACCCGCTTGAAGCGATCGTACGATCTTCGGGAATGGATCTATACACTACGTACTCGGCTCCGAGGCATCTCTTCAAAGAAACCATAGATGATACGAGAGTGGGAGGCTAGAGGCATTGATTAAAACTCTATTATTGAATATTGAAGACAGCCAGTACCTATCACATCGAGTCCTGCTAAGTCCTGGTGTATTCATGATTTCTAGTACAGCAATGTGCGTTCAGGGTCTGCCATAAGCCTAAACAGACCAATTAGTAGGGGTTCTCCTATCACTGACTTCCAGAATATACTAGGCACGCTACAAAGAGTCTTCTCTAGCTCTCTGCTTCCAGATCCACTCGTGTCTACTCATTACAGGCAGCATGTCTCGGGTGCATGGGGTGTCAAGCATATCAGATCGAATCTTATTTGATTTCTTAGCAAAGGCCGGTGGCCCCGCACCTAGCAAAAGATAAAAAGCTCAGAAAATGTGTGCACAACTCCGATGAAACGCCGCATGACCGTGAGAACCGACACCGTCCCGAAAGGTTGCATGAGTCTCACTTATCCGCCACGATAAGCCAGCAAGTATCGAAAACCATCTTCAATACGCAAAAGCTGTCCGTGATAATGTTATATCGCAAATGAGACCAAGTTTAAAAGAGTCAACCTTCACAAGTCGCCGAAAGTGTTCTCTCCGGAGTACCTAATTATCGAGTTAGCACCAATATACCATTTTCGCGAGGTTTGAGGGTAGCTTGATAGGATAGGGGATTACATACGTGATGTACAAGAAACCATCTTCGTCTTTGTGTTCTTCGTAGATGCTGCTCATGAGTGCAGCTGTAGGCGGCAATACCTCATCGACGAAGATGAAGATGGCTTTCTCGGGAGAGAGCTTGATCCGCTTTCGAATCACATAGACAAACTGGCCTACAGTGAGATCTGCGGGAACAAGGTACTTCTTCTTGTCGATGGTGGCGATGTCTGATTTCTCGACCTTCTCACAAATGACCTGAATCGCGATCCGTTAGCTACCGAACAAGCGGTGAGGCGGGGAGAGAGAGAGAGAGAGAGAGAGCGATGATGAGAAGAATATTTTCACTCTTATGGGGCACCGGTATCCGGTTCGAATGAAGTTCATCGAAGAGATTTGAAGGATAACTTACTGGGATCCGATCAGCATATTTCTGACGGATTCGCTCGGCCTCGGCCTTGCGCTTCTCGAAGGGGTGCTCGTCCTTGAACTTCGATCGCATGGCTGATAAGAAGATAGGTAAAAAAGCGGGTCGGTGGGGATAGGAAGCTTGGGAAGCTCGGGGTTCGAGGAGGAATAAAGTGGTTGAAAACCGCGGGATGGAAAGAGTAGTTTGAGTGTAGTAGTTGAAGGATGAAGAAGGAGAGGGGGTTATCGATGACAAAAGCATAGGCAACCCCCGCTGACGTTACCGTAAGGAATCATTGGGGAGGGGGAGGCGGTGAGTCAGGCGACATTAGGATCACTTGACTCTGTCATTTGATGAGATGTTCATACTGTAGTTAGTGATAAATAAATGGTATCGATTGTGTATTATTCGATGTATTATGTATACGGCAGAATTCTCTATAATGAGTACACTTGACTCATATCAATCTAGACCTACCGTATGGAGCATGATGCTGCTCATATCATCTTGACCAGCGGGTGCCCCACAATCCCGGCGGAGTATACCGGAGCCTCATTCAAGCATACAGTTGAGTATTATTAGTATGTCTAATGAATATAGATATCAAGATGGGATATTACGTCTGGTCTGGGACCGTCGGCAAAGTATGTAGTCTCCTACATTCAAAGAGTAAATATGACTAATATATAGCATTCTGCTCCGGTCTCCAGATACGGGTCCATCTCCCGACACCAGTATACAAATCTATCTCTCTATTCTTTATCTATCAATATCATTAGACTCACGCTATCCCTCAAGATATTTGTATTCAATGATATTTACCTGGATTGTATCAAAGTACCCAGGGTAACCTTAGCAATCCCATACTTTGAGCATATATTGTCACGTGCTAGCTGTCATGTGCTTACCTCATCAGCCAAACAGTGCAAACGTTTCCATCTCTTGTCGCATTGCCTGATTGTCGTACGAGACTCCGGTCGATGGTTCTACTTATTTGAATGAATTGAGTTCAACTTCAATAGTTTCTCGCCGACACTCAATCCTGCCATTTCCTTGCCGCAATCGACTCTTTTGTATTCGGCAATCAGTCGCCCAATTTCCTCCGCTGCGAAGATGGCTTCACGATCATTCATGCCTCTTCGGAGATCCTTGGGTCAACTGTCCGCTCGAAACACTCGGTTGAACACTCGTCATGCAGGCCAATCTCTTCGTCGTTACGGTACAGAGCAGGGCCCGCCTAAGAAACAGCAATTCACCGTTTGGCGTCCCTATCTGCGATTAGCCATTGGAATTCCTTTCATCAGCGCGCTGATCTACTCCATGGTATGTTAGAGATTCTTTTCCGCGTCGCGAGATCATCGATTGACCCTCTAATTAGGCTACCGGAGATATCACCGAACTTGATTCGCCCTCGATTGTTGAACTCGATGAAGCTATCAAGAAATCGTCCACGATCAACGAGTCCTCGCCAATGCGCCTGCGAATGGAAAAGCTCATCAAGGAGAACCAGCAGAAGATTATTGAGGAGCTGGCTAGGATAGATGGGAAAGAGTTCAAGACGGATACTTGGTCACGTCCCAATGGTGGTGGTGGAATTTCTTGTGTACTACAAGACGGCAATGTCTTCGAGAAAGCTGGTGTCAATGTTTCCGTAGTGTACGGCGAGCTACCCCGTCCGGCAATTGAGAAGATGCGTGCCGACCACAAGTCCTTCGTTGGCTCTGATGTCGAATCGCTGTCATTCTTTGCTGCCGGTCTCTCCTTGGTCCTTCACCCGCACAACCCCATGGCGCCGACAGTGCACCTGAATTACCGATACTTCGAAACTTCTGACCCGAAGGATCCTATCAACGGTGATAAGAACTGGTGGTTCGGCGGTGGTACCGATCTGACCCCTACTTACCTTTTCCCAGAGGATGCTCAGCACTTCCACAAGACCATCAAGGATACATGTGACCGACACGACGCGACTTATTACCCCAAGTTCAAGGCTTGGTGTGATAAGTACTTCTACATCCCCCACCGTGGTGAATGCCGGGGTGTCGGTGGCATCTTCTTCGACGACCTTGATGCTAGCTTCCTTCAGGCTTCCAGCAGCTCATCCTCCAACCCTCAGGAGACACTTTTCTCTTTTGTCTCTGACGGCCTGACCTCCTTCCTACCATCATATGTTCCTATCATCGAAAGAAGAAAGGACATGTCCTATACAGAAGAGCAGAAGCAGTGGCAACAACTCCGTCGGGGCCGTTATGTGGAATTCAACCTGGTCTACGACCGTGGCACTAGCTTTGGATTGCGCACTCCCAATGCTCGTATTGAGAGTATCCTGATGAGTCTTCCTCGCACTGCCAGCTGGGCTTATATGGATCCTGTCTCTGGCACGAGAACTGAGAGTATGCCAGTTGATGAGGAAGATCTTGCAGAGGATAAGAAGAGCGAGAAAGAACTCATGGATGTGTTGAAGCATCCCCGGCAATGGGCTTAATTCAAGTGCCCTATGCTGTTTATTATTGGGTGGCCTTAGGGCCAAAATGTTTGCATATACTTCACACTTTGTATCATTGTGTATCACCATGAAGAATGTTTCTTTATCTCTGTTTGTACACTACTATATACTGTCACCAATTTATCGATCGCGGATACATCGCAAGGCAATGTCCTTCACTGCTCTTCTTTTGCAGATATAAATGATCTATCTGACCTTATCCTCGGCAATTCATTCAAACGGATATGTCTCTCCTGGAGTCCAATCAGGTCTTATATCCAGGCTACCTGATACTTCCTCCGTCAATGGATTATTGATTTGGTTAATGATGGAATGGAACTCAAACGAGGAAATTCCAATACTTTCAAGAAAGTCAAGTCCAGCAGCACCTGATGGATCATCCGGACTTGACTGCGAATCCTGAAAGGTTGATTGTATAGCAGCCCCATTATCTGCAAGACTAGTTCTCTCCATCTCAATCTCTTGAGTCAGATTAAATGAATCATGTTGAGAAAATGTATCACCGGACAAACTTAGTAACCGAAGACCTTCCTGCTCAACCCTTTCGGCGAGTTTCTGAAACAATCCTTCAATACGAGTTAATTCTTGCTTTCGGGCGGAAGCGACTCTATTTCCCCAGATTATCAGTTCATCGAGGATGGCGTGGGCGTTTTGACTGTATAATCTGTCATGCGTGCTAGATGGGAAAAGTGCCTTTGCCATAGTTAAATGGACGGCGGCGGAGTAGGTCATTTCGTGATCGAATGGTAGGAAAGTTTCTGGGATCTTTTAGTCTCTTCTGTTTTGAATCAGATTTGTAGGGAAAGAAGTTCAACTGGGATATGCTGGTCTGCGTACCGAGGACTCCGTTCTCACTGCCTATTATTTGAAGGGTTTTCTCGGCTGACTTGATCCCAATTGATATCAAGGATTTGGGAAGTGTGAGGAATTTTTGCCAATCTTCTTCTTCTCGGCCTAGTTTCTCCAATCTTTCTTTTAGAACGGAGAGGAGGAGGGGTCTTGTAGCAACTATAATGCACTGTATTTGTCATTGATGGTAAGCTTAAGAAGAGCAGGAATTTTGTCTATGACTGATTTTACCTGGTGATATAGAAGTATCGTGTGACGAGTCTCTTCTGGGACATTTTCTCCGGAATCATGGAAATTGATATTGAACATATCTTCAATTTCTTCTGCGTACTTTGCCATTGCTTCGAGGATACCGCGGGTTATATCCAGGAATGTGGCAAGCTGAGTTTTTTCTGTTTTGTATATGGCTTTTTTTTCGTTGTGAATTAGAGATGGAAACCCGAGGAAAGAAGGGAAGGGATATCAAACTTACTACCAATTATGAAAGAGCACATGCGCGTGAGTCTTACTTGGAGGCTAAATGCTAAATTCTGCGGACTTAATGTTGGGGAATTCATCAGTGTAGTAATGTCACCGTCTTGGAGACTCATTGGAAGACCTAATGATGGAGAGAAATGGGAATCCATCATGTATAGAGACCACCACAGATTTCGACATCGGGCAACTGTTGCAGCTCCAAGGTCTTTTTCAGGGAGTTGTGTATGCATTCCTTCTAGTTGCGCTATACGTATAGCGTGACCAACCTATAAACGGTATTTAGCAAGATTTTACTTCATTCTGATGCGATGAGATAGTACTTACATGTACGTGAGCTGCCTCCCTGTGATCAATTGCGTAAAGATATAGTCCAACCAGAGATAGAGCTTCAATGGCAAATAGACTATCTTTCCCGGTCGATATATTGGTGGGCATGACGTTCATAGCTCGTACGAAGTATTTTGACCCGGGAGGGCCCTTGCAATTTCGATTACTTGAAATAAATGCATTTCCAAGTGCAAGAACCATGAGGAATTTAACGAAACAAAAGCGTGGATCTGTGGATGATGGATTCGGTCTGTTTTGGTAAAGGTGGTGCATATATTCCTTAAGAAGGTCGGCCTCGAGCAATCTATACGCTCTTCCGAGTCGAAATTGGACAATTTGAAGGAGATAAAAAGCGTAATCGGGAGATGGTAGGTCAGTCGTATCTATTGGGTTGGAAGTAGTAGTAGAGGCTTGACCCCATTCCAAAGGGTATATGTCGCCATCTAAGTATACTTGGGGAGGGGGTTGAACAGAGCCCTGGTCCAATTTCTCGGTCATCATTACAATGAGTCGGTTTGTCAGAGACCATGGTGAAGCTGGGGCAAGCCAAACTAGAGCAAGAATCAGTCAGGGTGATCTAATTCAGACCACAAAAGAAAGAATGGGAGAACCTACTCCATTTACGTTGTTGCTGATGAGCACCCTTGAAGATTGTGGAAGGTAAAGTAAATGGACTTGTCCATATATTCAAAGAGGTATCGGTGACCGGCGACTCCGATGGACTGCCCAGATTCCGGGACATAAACTCCTCGGTAGATCCGATCTCTTCTGATAGTATTGAATGAACTTGATCAGCTCCAGTATTTATCTGGTAACTTTCCTCCCGTGGACGTTTGACACCAGTTGCCCGCTGCCAGTTATAAGCCTGCTTCTTCAGATTCCAAAGATACCTTTATTTCAAAATGAAGTCAGCTTGGATCGAATATAATGATTCTGGTAGTGCATAAATCATGAAGCTAACCGCTCAGACACCAGGATTTTGTTATTGCCTTCTGCAAACCGGCATTTAAGCGCTTTCCGTCGACAATTGAAGCATGGTACGTCACCTGAGCATTTTATCTTACTCTGACGGCAAGCTGTGCAGCTATTTTAGTCAAGATATTGTTAGCTGATTCGATTTCAATTGGTGCTGGGGGTTTTGCTCACGCAATGGCTGCTCTTCTTTGTTTCCGTTTTGCACCAAGTGTCTCTGTTCGCTGTGCAGGCTGCATTGTGAGTGTGCCATGAGGTTACTGGATCGTAGGCAAGGCAGATAGCAGTTGAGGACTATATCATTTCAATTGTAGACCCCCGCATCGGCCAATTCTAATTCCTCTCCGTTGGAGGGTCATAATATCCACATATTTTAGACCTATTTTAGGCGGGCGTCGGGTTCATCAGGGGATTAATGTTGGTCAGGAATTAAAGCTAGCGGTGGAAAAATATTTCTAAGCACGAATCCTTATTGAAATTGCAATCGCTAGATTATAACCATGGAGATATCCCGCTGCTCATCATTTCGGACAACTTGACATTCAAGATCGGAGGTCGTTCATAGTTCGAGTTGTCTCGGGAGTGCCGAGCCCCCACAGCAACTCTCGGGATATCAACCCGAGATAGGTGAAGGAAACCGATGCAGTGCAGGTAATTTGGTTTCAAGGTTGCTCTAGATTAGTTGGCTCTTTCCCCCTTAATACAGTAGTGAGAATGGAAAAATCGAAAATCAGGATATGGATAAGTAGTACGCTCTATCTAGTAGGAAGAGTAGTATCCGTTGTAGTGAATTCTCAAGCTCTCCTATCTGAAATCCAGATGTAACATCATGATGTATAGCGCATTGTAAATTTCACTGGATATACTCAGGAGTAGCTAGCTATTGGCTCACCTAGTATATCCATACGGGGAGTTATTCCCAAACCAGGCAAAGAGGGCGCAGTAACTCGTCCTTCAACAACCTCAAACGTACCATCAGCCGTCTTGACGGTCACCATATCGCGGGGCTCAAGGATACACCGTAGACACCTCTCAGGAACCGTTTGACCCATATGAACAATGGCAGCAAATGCAATGTCTGACCCAACAGTATCTTGAACACTGAATGTATACCCCGCTGCAATGCACATATCCCGCTGGCGCCGGCATTTGGTCAGTCCGCCACTTTTGGATATCTTTATGCCAATGCCTTCGACAGCATCATCTGCAATGGCTTGTATTACATTGGACTCTGACATTATGAGTTCATCGAAATGTATTGGAACGTTTGTTCGCCGACGAAGAGATACACTCTCCCGCCACGTTGCACAAGGAGCTTCCAAGACGAAGTCGAGTGCGAGTCCCTCGGGAATAAGTCTTAGCATACGAAGAGCCGTTTCCACAGTGAGTCCGCAATTAGCATCAACTAAGAAGAACTCCCCAGACTGTCTATCGGCAAGCGAGGCAACGATACGGGCAGCATCAGCAATAGGTTCCCCAGCAATCTTAACGGAATGTCCGATATAGCCCTTTCTCCGATGCTCAGCAACACGCATGCGCATTTCTTCTGGTTCTCCGACATATATAGATGAAATAATTGGTAATTTCACGTCTGTTCGGCCGCCCAGAAGTTCACACACTGGCATCCCAACAGACTTCCCAAATACATCCCAGCAAGCGATATCAATAGCCGTTTTAGCATGCTCATGTCCAAGAAGAGCATGATCCATTGCTTCATTGATACGGTCAACCCTTCGCGGATCAAGACCGATTAATTTAGGTGCGATTTCAGCTATCCCAGCGCGGACTCCTTGTGCATGGGCGGCGACGAAAGTAGTGCCGAACGGTGTACTTTCTCCCCAGCCTTCGAGGCCGGTTTGGGTCGTTATGCGGACAAATGTTGCGTCGAATTCGTGGTATTCTCTTCCCCCTGAGAGTCTGTATACTCCTCCCGAGTAAGGGAGATTGACTTGGAATACGTCGATTCGTTTGATGAAAAGATCTGACATGTTGCAGTTTGATATAGGAGTAATTATAAAATTTCTGATTTTGCAACTGCTATTAGAGAAAAATGTTGAAGAGCTTGGTTCATAAGCTAGCAATATCCCTCCTTTATCTACTTCTAGTATCTACTATAGATGCATTGATGAATCGGGATTGAGGGAATATCACGTCTACCCCGCGACAACATCTCATTAACTCGGCATTTCCGTCATATTAGCTCCATCATGAAGCAAATATCCCAGTCAAAAGGGAATATAGTCGTGTAGAGTCAGCGGGCGTATCGGCTTTACCGATATGACTTAGTCAAAGGAAACCAAAGAGTGATACCGTTGGCCAAAGCGGACAGAAAAAGTTGCATCACGCATTAACCTTCCAGAATAAACTTCATTTGAGGTCCTGTTCAATTTGATTCTGATTCAAACTCGACGTTTCTGATGAGAACTCAGCGGAGATTGGTGGAGTGTTGTCGGCATCAATCCCGAATCTTGTCTTTCTCCGCTTGTTGCTAGCCGAGGATTAGCAATCAAAGTCTAACTACATCATCAGGTGAGAACCATCTGATATCAAGAGGTTGTGAAATAAAGATACGATTCTCACCAAGTAGAGGTAGTATCTTCTATCCAATACTGAAAATTTTGAATCTAAAATTCGAATAAAATGTCATTTCCAAAGATATCTTCACGTCGAGCCTTTCGACGAACAGACGATTATACACCCGGTACTCCGAAACTGAAACTCGTCAATGAATCACTACCACCCCTAGGCCCAACAGAAGTTCTAATAAAAGTCCATGCGATAGCCTTGAATTACCGGGACGCGAATATTGCCAATGGAGGGAATCCATGGCCTGTCGTGCCGAATGGAATTCTTTGCAATGATGCAGCCGGAGAGATCATTGCTGTTGGGGAGAAAGTGAAGACATTGAATATTGGAGATCGAGTCGGTCCTATTACTGATACAGAGAATATTTCTGGCCGTGAAGTTAAACGCTCTTGGTTGGCCGCGGATGAAGATGGTGTTATGGCGGATTATATTGTCTTCGAGGAAAATGTTCTTTGTAAGATTCCTGGATATCTTGATTGGGCTGAGGCTGCTACGATTCCTTGTGCGGGTGTTACGGCTTGGTCTGCTTTGAAGGGTATGACTATTGGACAGACTGTTTTGATTCAAGGTATGTGATGGATCTTTTCCTGAGATATTGGTGAAGATGAGAATCTGACTGATCTTCTTTTAGGTACTGGGGGTGTTAGTGTCTTTGCACTTAAACTTGCGAAAGCAGCAGGTCTTCGAATCATCTTGACTTCCTCAAGTGATGTCAAACTTCAACAAATGGTGGATAAATACCCCGGCATCTTGACGATCAACTATACCAAGACGCCGGACTGGGATCAAGAGGCCATGCGTCTTACCCATGGCGAGGGTGTGGATATCGTTGTTGAGAATGGTGGGACCGGATCGCTGGTGAAGAGTCTTCGATGTACTCGTCGTGGTGGTGTTGTGAGTCAAGTTGGATATTTGTCGAAACAGGATCCTCTTGATCTGCGAGAATTGGTCCCAACTTTAATTGATCGGAGGATTAATCTTCGTGGTATCAATGCTGGGTCGAAATTTGATATGGAAGATTTCTGTGCGGCTTTGTCGGCAGCTCAGACTCGTCTACATGATCTTATTGATAAAGTGTTTCCATTTGAACAGGCCGAGGAGGCGGTTGAGTATGTTTGGCAGGGCAAACAGATTGGCAAGATTGTTCTTCGTCTTTAAGTGATGCTTGTACTAAGCAAGCAATTCAATTTCATATAGTGCTTGGCTATTGCGCCGCGAAAAGTACTGCCTTAGCATCATTTGAGCTCGAGCAGAATGGCAATTGAGATTTGAAGTCTCAAAATCGTGCTCGTCCTTGAGCATAGGATTGAATTGACTAGGATGGAGTAGTATTTATACATGATCCCGATTTGATCTATTGAAAGAAAGACATAAAAGTATGAAAACCCAAGGGGAATATAAACAGCGAAACAATCATGTATTCTATGTGCCACAGGAAGGATTCAATTCAAAGGTATATGGGGGAATCCTGGGGAAAAATATAAACAGAAACTACCAAACAAGAATTTATCAGTGTGAATAGCTCGAATTGTCTGCCTGCAGCACTTGAGGATTACTGCCCGGCGACGACGCTTCTTTGCTTGGCCAGCCAACCGCGAAGGTCTGCCGTATTGGCACCGTGTCGAAATCGGGAGACGGTCATGTTGTTGTTTTGCCATCGGCTTTGGAGGTGATACCAAGCCGAGCTCACGAGGCTAAGTTCGCGAGCTTGGTCGTCGATGATTCTCTGGAGTTCAATCTGGAAGATTAACCATGGTTAGTATGAAGGCATTAAGGAGGAGAGTGAGAGTGTAGACTGACTTCGCGTTCTTTAGGAATACCATCGTCGAGGTTCTCTTCGTAATTCTTCATGCGTTCACGCAAGGATTTGATGAGCTCGTTTTGTTGTTGGATATACTGTGTTTAGAAACATGAGCAAGTATTCCATAAACACCAGGGGAAAGCATGTTAAACTTACCTCTGCGCGCTGAGCGAGTCGCTCAACATTCTTCTCCAGAACACCAGCGCACTGTTTCAAGAGCTCAAAGCTCGACTTTTGAGGCGTTTCGCCCCCTTCGCTATTGTGAGTCTCGAATTCTCCAAGGAGCATCTGCATCTCAGTCATGACCTCTTGGTCTTCGGCGCTGATCTCATTCTGTTTATTTTCAAGCATCTTTCGTAGATCCTCTCGTTCGGCGCATACTTCGCGTACCAGGGTTTGACTGGCCTCAACCTCGGCTTCCAAGTGGTGGATATTTTGAGAAAGATTATTCCATTCACCTCGTAACTTGGCCAGCTCGTCCGAGTTGTGCTCTTCCAATTCACGGAGCATATCCGCTTTTTCATGGTCGAGGAGACCGACTGGAACGTTGGTTAGTTTGTTTTTATATAGCTCAGTTGAGCAAGGGAGACTGACTCTGGGTCTGTGCATCAGATAGATCTTTCTTAGTGGTGTCGAGGGCATCTTGAATCTCCGCGATCCGTTTGAGATTGCCAGTATAAGTTTCATATAATTTCCAATAATCGTCACTATTGACTGGGATTAGTAATTTATTCGAGGATCATCGCTATGCAGACATACCTCTGTGTAGTATTGGTCCGAGCCAGCTGGACAGATGCGTTGAAACTTTCAGAAAATCCCTCAGGCTGAAAATTATCAGTAAGACGAAATCACAGATAATGGTATGCTAAGACAACTTACGCCAGTAGATGGTGGCTTCGATGCCTCCAAGTCCCGCTTTAAGTCATCATTCTCAGATTTACTGTCATCGATTAGCGGTCCGCCGGGTGATGAGACAAAGAAGATGAACATACAGCTGGGCCTCACGCTCGCCAATCGCCTCAAAATCCTTTTGAAGCGTTCCCTGCATCTTGGGTGTATCGGAACCAGGAGATGAGGTGCCAGGCAGACCTTCTAACTCGCCAAGGCGTTCACGAAGCTCACTAATCAAAGCATCGTCTCTCTCATGTTGCTCATCGGCACTCTCTAAACGCTCAGTGAGCGCGTGGTTGTTGAATTCAAGTTGTTTCTTGAGGTTCTGAATTTCATTACACTCTTGCTCGATGCGCGGCAGCAAATTGCGTAGCTCTTCCAGCTCCACATCACGCTCTGATGTCCATCTTTGTTGCGAATCTGACTCTTTCAGTTGCTGCTGAAGATCCTTAATCTGGTTTTTGAGTGTTGAGTTCTCTTTCTCGAAATCTTGACTCGCTTGGAGCTTTTGTCGGTATTTCTCGGCGGCGTTTGCTTTGCGGGCAAGTTGGTCTCGGTCGGTTCGAAGTTCATCATAGTCATCTTGTAACTTTTGATAGCGTTGATTCTTGACCTTTAATGACTCCACAGTCATGAGAAGACTGTCAATCTCGTCTTGGGCAGCTGACAACTTTGCTTCCTGGGATGCAATCAGGTCATCTTGCTGGCGCGTCTTGCTCTCCAGTGCCTTGGCGTTAAATCCAAGATCCCCCTTTCCGGATTTCAGTGTCACCAATCGGTCTTCGGTAGATGCCAAGCGGTTCTGAAGGGTATCATTGTTCTCTTGCAGGCGGGCCAGACGGTTATGCATATCTCCGAGGTCCTTCTGCAATTCCTTCTTATCATGCGTAAGACGATCATTCTCCGCCAAAACTTTCCCGACGCGCTCCTCGAACTTCAGTTCCAGATCCCCCGGATTATCAGCTTTGGCTATCTCCTCTCTCAGTTCATCGGCTCCATCGAGCGGCTCATGCTCGCCATCTTGTGCCTCCTGAATGATCTCCTTTAGAGCTTCTTGGGTTGGAGTGCTCAGTTCCTGCAGCGTCTGGACATAGGTAGCGGCATTGGGCGAGTATATAGCGGCGATCAGAAGGATCTTGAGGAGTTTATTTGTTTCCTTAGCCGAGGCTTTCTCCGCAATGGCTTCCAGGTCGGGCGACGGGTCAAGGCCGGGAGGGATAGTATCGTTGTTCTGATGCCGAATGTAGTTGGTTAGAAGTTTGTAGATGTGCTTCAAGTTTTGCCATTTCGACACCCAGTGATCGCCGGGTTCGCGCTCGGGGATTTCATCGAGAAAATACTGCGGGTCAATATCCTGGAGTATCTCCCATATGATTACCCCGTCTGTGAGATCCTCGGTGGCTCGAAGTGTCTTCCCCAGGGAAAAGCTGTTGATCCATTCCAATAAGGCCTGGGTCACGGCGTGTTCGGACGCCATGACAAATAAATCTCAATAGCGTTTAATTTCTTAAAAGAATGGACGTGAGTGCAACATTCCCAGGCCTGCGCAGGGGTGGAAGAGGTGGCCTTGTGAAAGTTGCGGGATCCACGCGCGGCGCGTTCGGGCCAGCAGAAGGTCGCTAGCGGGGATGATCGGCTGGTCTAATCAAATTAAGCAGTTCAACATTTAAATAATTTATGTATTTATATTTAGGTATGATTGAGAAATCAAAAACAATAAGATTAATCCATAAATCGTATATTAATGGCCAATGTATCCCAATTTGGCTGCACTGGCTATCAAATTGCCATACAGTCACTCATCATCATATGTATCAAGTAAACTGCCCTTACCGAATATAAAGACATCAAAAAACAAAGCAAAACAGAAACAAATAAATTCACACCAAGTGCATTGTCGAGTACATTGAATATCCGCGTGTAAAAGTGGATATCAACTGGTTAGGATGGTCATGGATCATGGCAGGTCCGGGCAGCCTTCCTTCGTCATACGTTCCCAAGAACCCGCTGTGGTGAAGTATTTACGAAATCAAAGCTCAAAGCTCTGGAGAGATCCTGGTCCCTTCCTCCGATTAATTCCCATTCGCAGAGACTACCTGGTCTGCTTCGATTGTTGGTTTATATTCGGAGGATTCTGCCGAGAGTGTCTCCAAAGTGTTGGTTGGAACTTCGGCGGCAAAGCCACTAGAAGATGCGCTGTTAGTCTGGATCCAGTAGATTTTCATGTTGGTGGTAATGGGTGAATCATACTTGATCAAATCTGCACCAGAGAAAGTGTTAGTGTTATGTATATTCCTTGGCTGAAGTGGGGTGGATAAGCAGAAGTAGAAGAATAGAACTTACGGTACTCATGAGTGATAACACCACCCTGTAGATTAACAGTCAGGTTAACAAGTCCCAAATTACGGATGGAAGTGCATCAAATACAGATTTCACAATTGAGGCCTTTGCCTCGTCAATGTTCTTAGAGGGCGTGCCCTTGGGGAATGTAATAATGACGGACTTGAGCGACTGAGTGGCCAGCGCAAGTGAGAGGAATCCAAGCAGGACAAAAAGCAACTTCATTTTGAATAGATATTTCTGATAATTCTGTTGAGATTGTGTAGAGCAAGTTCAAGCAAGTTCAAGTTTGATTAAATTGAAATGAGAAGAAGAAGGGAAATGCGAAACACTCGAAATGCGTCATCTGCACATCACGTGACTACCTGAATAAGCCGCGCTTCTTTCTTTGCGGCAACCTTCAATCTTCAACCACCTTCGCCCTTTTTCTCCTTCTGTCTTCGAGCGTTGCGTTTCCTACATTCACCCAGCTTACTGCTTTATTCGGTTTTATTCGGATATCGATCTCTTTCCTTTCCCTTCCTCTTCCCCGGCAGTACAGCTCTTCACCCCCTTGATCATTGACGTGGAGGAAAAAGCAGTTGGACAGGTTGTAGGGGTTCGGATTGGAGGACAAGCGTATCAGTTGTTTTTGTGTTCTTCGTTTTCAAAAAGTCTCGCGAAAATAGCTAGCAAGCATTTATAAGTTCCGACTTTTCTTCCATCTCGTGTTGGTTGTGCTTTTTGCCTCGGGACGAAGTCGAGCACTAAGAGAAACGAGCCTTCGGTGATAGTCAGCCGAGATCCTGATCCATTCCTTTGCACAAAGAAACAAGAAAAAACAGAGAGAGAAAAAAGCAAGAGAATATCATCCAAGAAAGAACAGAAGAGAGGGGAAAAAAAAGAGTGACGATAAGAAAAAGACCGGAGACTCAAGTGAGCTCGGGATATCACCGTGTAATCTCGGCCATAGTCACTCGGCTACGGTGAATATCTTCATTTCACACTAACCTGAACTATTACCCTACAGGATTACTCACTTTTGATTCCTCGCCTTCTCTCGTTACTCGTCACTCGCCATCATGTCCGGCTTACCGTCAGATGACCTTGTCGAGGACTACAAACTCTCCTTGGAGGATCTCACTACCAATGACCGATTTCAGATCAACAACTTGACCGTGATAGCCAGGGAGAATACGGAACATGCTTCGGCGATCTCCAGAGTTCTGGAGGACCATATTTCGCAGGTAGGTACTCGCTCTAAACCGCATATCGTTTTGGCGCAGGCCAAGATCCTGACAGCCATTGTAGACTCCTCCAATGCAGAAATTACCGGCCTTATATGTAGTCGATTCCATCGTCAAGAATGTTGGAACCCCCTACACACTCTTCCTTGGGAAACATATGTATCAGACATTTATGAATGCGTATGTACTGGTTGATCCGGCGACTCGTCGCAAGTTGGACGAGATGCTCAAAACGTGGAAGGAACCTGTTCCTGGTTCCCTCGAGACTCGCCCTGTCTTCCCTCCTGAAATCACTCGAACCATTGAGAATGCTTTGATCCGAGCACGCACTGCTGCAATTGAACGAGAAAGACCACAAGTTAATCGTCCTCGTGGTGGAACTCCGATAGGCCGGTCTAACAATTCAACACCACCACAAGGCATGCCTCGTCCGCTGGTTCAATACCCCAACAATGGGCGACCTCTACATACACCGGTAGGGCATATTATGAAGGTGGTGGATCTTTGACAAAAAGAAAACCCAAGCTAATCGCTTTCATACGTGACAGACACCTCCTCAAGGTCATCATCCAGATAGGACCTTGGAATCACTCAATCGAGATCTCGAGGCTTTGATCACTGCAGCCAGATCCAACTTCGCCAATAGTCCCTTCGATCCTTCTTCTCAAGCCCGTTTAAAAGCGCTGCTTGACCTTCAAAACATTCTTCAGAACCAACAGCTCACTCCTGACCAGCTGAAACTTGTTCGAGACCAAGTCTCGACTATGGCAGCCTCAACTTCGATTCCTTCGACTCATAGCCCAGTTCCAAGCATGCCAGTCCAGCCCGTTCCACCCCCAGTTCCAGTCCCAGTATCAACTCCACCAACGCAGACACCTTCTCAACCATTGCAAAATCTACTAAATTCGAGCACTCTCGCCGAGCTGATCAGAGCAACCGCCAATCGACAACAACAACCTACTCCACCTCCACAAATCCCCAATATTCTTCCTCAGGTGCATCCACCTCAAATGGCGGGCAGCAGTACACCGCAGCCACCAGCCCCCGCCGAAAATCCTCTCATTGCAGCCCTTCGAGCACGCGGTCTTATACCTTCCCAATCGGCGCCTCCTACTATGTCTTCAGGCGGTACGCCGCCAATGGGAGGATCTTTGCCCTTCTTCATCCCTGGTCAAACACACTCAACACCACCAGTGCCAACACCACCGCAAGCGGGCACTTCAACTTCATCCACAGTCCCTATGAACACCATCTCTATGAAAATGTAAGATCTATAAAACAAAACACCCACTCAGCACAATGTTTCTACTTGACCATTCTGATACTGATCATGTTAGTCCTCGGCTCGCTCTTGTGGTCACTCTCTATGAAGCAAAGTCTAACCGGTGTGGGACTTGTGGCCGCCGCTTCCCTACTACGGACGAAGGAAGAGAAAAGAAAGCACGCCATTTGGACTGGCACTTCAAGACTAATCAGCGGATGGTTGATGCCTCTAAGAGAGCTCAGAACCGCAGTTGGTATGTTGATGAAAGGGTACGTATATCACGGCATACTTATTTGTTCTATCTATATCATACTTTCTTCTTTGAGGCTGACGAGATTCTATAGGATTGGATCAAGTCTCGTGAAGCTGGCGATGACTCCGGCCCGGCTGATACGGAGAACACAAAAGAAGGAGAGACCGGGGCAGATGGTACTGCCTCAAAGCAAGGACCTCCCAAGTCATGGATTAGGGCACCGAATGATGCTAAGCTTCGAAATACCCCTTGTCCGATCTGTCAGGAAATGTTTGAGTCTACGTGGTCCGAGGACGTACAGGACTGGATCTGGCAAGATGCTGTCAAGATTGCGAATCGAGTATATCATGCCAGCTGCTATGCTGAAGTTACTATGGATGGACCCGCGCCTCGAAGCTCGACACCACAAGCACGAACCAGCACGCCTGATTCTGTACTTGGGAAGCGAAAGGCTGAAGGCAATGACTCCCCCGGGAATAATATGCGTATTAAGATCGAACCTGCATGATATTTGTATTATCATAAATGAGAATATAATCATAACCAAATATCAATATCAACATCAATATCCAATTCAATAATCAAACATGAGAAATAAATAAATAAAACACTCCATCGTCGTATCATGACGTTGCTTTGCCCCGCTCGGCGCATCTCCGCGTTCCCCACGTTTCTTCGTATAAATTTGGTCTTTTCTCTTTCTCTTCTCTCTTCCTCATCTTCCTCAACCCCAAAGAATCTGTTCTTTATCATTCCAAGTTGATTCAAAATGGCGCATACAACTCGATGGGGTATCATGGGTCCGTCCCCCAAAAATCCATATTGTACTAGCTCACATACTAACTCATCCTAGCCACTGGCGGCATCGCGAACAGTATATCTTCCTATCTCCGTTGAAACCAATCCAATGCTATCTTGAATTCTAACAACCATTCCAGCATTCGTGAAGGATCTCCTCCTAGATCCTAAAGCACGCAATGCCTCAGACGTCAATCACAAAGTCGTCGCTGTCGCATCATCCTCTTCAAAAGATAAAGCAGACCAATTCATCTCTTCCCTTAATATCCCACTCCCCTGCACGGCATACGCATCTTACAAAGAACTCGTCTCCGACCCGAACATTGACGTTGTCTACGTGGCTACCCCGCACTCACACCATTATCAGAATGTAATGTTGGCGCTGGAAGCTGGGAAGAATGTTCTCTGTGAGAAGGCGTTTACGGTGAATGCGGCGCAGGCGAAGATTCTGGTTGAAACGGCTAAGAAGAAGAATTTGTTCTTGATGGAGGCGGTTTGGACTCGGTATTTTCCGATAAGTGTGCAGATTCGAGAGGTTATTCGGAGTGGGGAGATTGGTGAGGTTCTGAGGACAGTTGCTGATACGAGTTTTGGTGATGATGTTGAGAATGTTTGGGGCACGAAGCATCGTATGGTTAATCCTGATTTGGCGGGAGGTTGTCTTTTGGATTGTAAGTGAAATCCCAGCTCTTGGTTTTAGTTTACTGGTTGGAGTATGGTGTGCTGACTTGGTCCCTTTCTAGTGGGCATTTACTCTCTGACATGGGTTTTTCAAACCCTTTACCATACTCTCCCCAAAGATCAAAGAAAACCCCCAACTGTCGTCTCGCAGGTTACACCCTACCACCTAACAGGTGCAGACGAGTCAACTACCATCCTACTGAATTTCCCAACCAGTACACCCGGTAATGAAAAGCCGCCGCAACGCTCGCACGGTGTTGCAATGACCAATATTCGTGTTTCCGGGGACCCGGATGAGAAGGGAACTACGGGTGCGAATATTCGGATTCAGGGAACTAAGGGTGAGATTCAAGTCTTTGGATATCCATTCCGTCCACTGCGGTATAGGGTGATTCCCAAGAAGGGACTTGGTGAGGTTCGTGATGTTGAGGGTGAGTTTCCGGCTGGTGGACATGGAATGTATTGGGAGGCGGATGAAGTGGCGCGTTGTTTGAGGGATGGGAAACTTGAGAGTGAGGGTATGACTTGGGAGGAGAGTATTGTGATTATGGAGGTTATGGATGAAGTTAGGAGGCAGGGTGGTTTGGTTTATCCTCAGACGATCGAGTCGACTAAGTATCCGCTGGAGCTGTAGATATAGTTGCAGCAGTAGAAATTTATATAAATTGAGATTATCACTCGAGCCTCAATTCTGTGGAAATTGAATCCAATCTACAATTTAAAGTCAAGATTGCCGTGAGATAGTTTGATACCAAAGTACACATACTATACATGGCCCCAAGGGACTATTATTCAGCGTGTCTATATGTGGACATTTACCAGGCCAACTCTCTCATGCGTTCCCCACCAAACCCAGGAACAAAAGAAAATAATAAAGGTGAAACAACATGGTGAGACTGGCCAGCATTTTTGTCCCTACTATTCAACCTGAAAAGGCCATTTACCTTGACCTTTTGCCTTTTGACGTCCTCCCTAAACCAAATCTAGTTCTTCTGGAAAACACCCAGCAGGCTCTTCCAGACCTGGCCAGGCTCCTGGCTAGCGTCAATTCCTCGCCAGATACCAGTGGTCTTGTAGTAGTCGCAGACAGGGGAGGTCTGGGCGTGGTAAGTAGCCAGACGCTTGGTCAGGGTGTCGGCATTGTCATCGGAACGCTGGATCAGAGGCTCGCCGGTGACATCGTCGACCATGTCGCTCTTGGGAGGGTTGAAGATCTTGTGGTACGAGCGGCCGGAAGCAGGGTGGACCAGACGACCGGTGATACGGGCGACGAGCAGAGCGTCGTCAATCTGAAGCTCAACGGCGTGCTGGAGCTTCTGCTTGCGGGCCAGAAGCATCTCATCCAGACGCTGGGCCTGGGCGACGGTTCGGGGGAAACCGTCGAGAATGAAACTGTCGCGCGTTAGTGTGAGTCGAATTTGGCGTCGGATATGGCGGAAATTTTTTATTCAGTTGTTGTTGTTGTCCGCGGAATACTCACCCGTTCTTGCACTCGGTGTTGTTCTCCAACTCGCTCTTGATCATGTTGACCATGATCTCGTCGCTGACGAGACCACCCTGATCCATGATCTTCTTAGCCTCCTTGCCGAGGTCGGTCTTCTTCGCGACCTGGGACCGCAGCATGTCACCGGTGGCCTATTAAGAAGTCATTGGTTAGATGGGTCCTGGTATCGCGCGTTGCCAGAGAGAATCATCGAATACTTACCAGGTGGCACACGCAGTACTTGTCCTTGATGTTGGGAGCCTGGGTACCCTTGCCTAGAAACGTGTCAACAGAGCCATTGAAGTATGTCTCATATCGCGAATTGCTTACCAGCACCGGGAGGGCCCATCAGAATGATGCGCATCTGCTCGGTGATTGACTTAGGCTTGTTGCCATTCACGAGGCGGTTCTCGAGGTCGACGACCCGGTCCTCGAGCTTGTGGATGGTATCCTTCAGACCGGCGACGGCCTCTTCTGTGATGGGAGCCATTGTGAATGAAAGATTGGGAGGTGGATTGAGAGGGGAGAGGAGAGGAGTGGACGAGGAGAGAGCAGGGTGGAAAGGGAAGAAAGACGGGTAAATGGAGAAATGGAGAAGTTGGAAGGGAATCTCTTAGCGCCCGAGGTTCGGAGCGGAGGACTTACGTAGTGCAGTGCAACAACAGCAGGGCAGGGCAGGGCAATCAACTATAAAATTGGAAGTTTATTTGCTAAATACATAATCTGAAGTATTTTACTTTGGTATATTTACTTTTTCAATTTAGATTTTTTTTATATCTTTGCTTATACTTGTATCTACTTCAGTTGAGCGTTGTAGATATGACTAAGCTGTGGCTGTGGTGGCGCACCAAAGCTGTCCAGCATCATCGGCCATCGTCCTTGATGAACCATCCAGTCTTGAAAAGCATCTCCCCTTTCCCAATCGATCACTTCCCCCACCTTCTTCAGGTCCTCTCGAGCTACTACCATTGTCTGGAATCTTGTTTCTTCGCTCTCCATCATGCCTGCCACCACGGCGGACACGCTATCCCTCGTCAACCGTTCCGTCACGGTTGCTCCGTTAGTCCTGCTGTCTGTTGCTGATCATTACGGCCGGACAGCGAAGGGTACCCGGAAACGTGTTGTGGGTGTTCTTTTGGGTGAGAACTCGGGTAACAATGTGCGAGTATCCAACAGTTTTGCAGGTAAGTTTTGTTGATGATGGCGCGGCCAAGCTGTTTTGTTCCAATCCGAGCTAGAGAGTTGAGCTGAGCTCACCCGATCTTCTTTGTCCCCATCTAGTTCCATTCGAAGAGGATGAGAAGGACCCTTCTGTGTGGTTCCTTGATCACAACTTCATTGAGTCGATGAGAGACATGTTCAAGAAGATCAATGCTCGTGAGAAACTGGTTGGTTGGTACCACTCAGGCCCCAAGCTACGCGCTTCGGATCTGGAGATCAATGAGCTCTTTAAAAAATACACACCCAATCCTCTGCTCGTTATTGTTGATGTCCAGCCGAAGGAGGTCGGTGTGCCGACAGATGCGTACTTTGCTGTGGATGAAATCAAGGACGTGAGTTATCTTGCTCAATGGAACTGTACTCCGCAAGATCATACTGGCTAAACATGAATCCCCTTTTCACTTTTTAGGACGGCACAACAACTTCCAAGACATTCGTGCACACCCCATCGATAATCGAAGCAGAGGAGGCAGAGGAGATCGGTGTGGAGCACTTACTCCGGGATATTAGAGACGTCGCAGTCGGCACTCTTTCTACTCGAATCACTTCACAGCTACAATCCTTGCAAGGGCTGCATCTCCGACTACGTGATATCGGCCAATACCTCCAGAAAGTCCTCGATGGCGAGCTTCCTATCAACCACGCCATCCTGGGCAACCTTCAGGATGTCTTCAACCTCCTCCCCAACTTGACCACCCCGGCTCAGCAACCCAGTATCAGCGGCCAAGAGTCACAGATGGAGAACAGCGAGCTTGCGCGTGCCATGAGCGTCAAGACGAACGACCAGCTTATGGCCATCTATATCAGCAGTCTGATTCGTGCTATCACGGCTTTCCACGACCTTATCGAGAACAAGATTCAAAACCGTCAGCAGCAGGAGGAGAATGACACAAAGCGGGAACAGGAATTGAATGGTACGAAGGGGGAGAAGGATGGGAAGAAGGGTAATGGATCAGTGAATGGCGAGCAGAAGGAGGAACAGGATGCTTCTGAGAAGAGCAAGAAGAAGAGCTAGGATTTCTTCTAATGAATTCATGGATTCATGGAATCATGTACTTGTTACTCGATTGGAAGGAGATGTGATGCCCGTCAATATGAAATGACCAGAAACTGCAATTTGCAGTGTATAGTACGGATAATCAAGGATATGAGGCACTTTCTTTTTTATGGACGCGTAGTTGATGCTGTATCAGGGTACTAGTTTTGTTCATACACTCTATACTTCATAGAACTGCATCAATTAGGTATACTACAAGTATCAACTTATCAACTTGACCACATATCAGACTGATATCAAATACCTGGCATCGTACAATACATTATACTAAAGCATCATCCATTCAATGTGATCTCACCCACCCCATCCAGCGCACCACCCAGCAATCTCCTCTAAAGAAACAATCAATCTACCACCTCCACCCCCAAACAACCCAGGACACCGAGCAAACAATACACAGGCAAGAATATGCTTGCAAATACCCGGTGAACCCCTGTCTGTATCACAAATAAGAGTCCCACCAAATGGATAATCTACTTCTGAATCTGGATCCAGATCAACGTTATCCTCGACGCCCTGTAACTGCGGGATCTCGCTTTCCAGGGATGATAGGTCTGGATTTTTGAAGATTGACAGCGTGAAGGTGGGACATGTGCAGTTCCAGGCTTCCAGACGGACTTCGTAGGCTTTTGATGGGTCTTGCGTGGGTCCAGATGTTGATGTTGGTATGTTTTGACGTGGAATTGACGATGCGGATGTTACGAGGAAGAGATTTTTTGATTTGATTTGGTGGTTGGGTGTTTCTGTCTGTGTCGTTCCATATGCATTTGTGGCGTGGTTTTCATCAGGTACGCTTGTCGGGGTTTGGTTGATTGGGTTTGTTTCAAGGTGCTGCACGAGATGGCGGTCTAGGATGTCTAGGGCTGGCAGGAGGTCGTTTGGGAAGAGGCAGTGTAGAGTGAGGATTATGGGTTTCACTTTGTTTAGATCTGTTGCTGGGAGTTTGGTGAGGGGATTTTGAGGTGTTGATTGTGGTTGTGTGCGTGATTCGGGTTGGTTTGGTGGGTTGGTTGTTGGGGTTGAGGGAGGATTGAAGGTTGATAATTCGGTGATTAGATGATCTATGAAGCGTCTGCTGGATGGGAGATTCATTTTATGGTTTGATTTTGGGATTTGAAGGGATTCAGTTGGGTTGGTGTGCGTAGAAGTGTTTAATTTTTGTGAAGTTCGGGAGGTGCGGGAGAATGCAATACTCGATGAAGAGGAAGATGATGAACAAAATATGTAATTGACTATTATGGATGAAGGACTGGTGACTAATGAACAACTATAAGAATTTATCTTGAAAAGGAAAATATTCAAATTATTAAAGTATTCCGAAATACCAACTAGTAGTTCAGAAACATATCTGGGCCAATATCAAACCCTTCATCAACTTATGAACACCCGATGAAGACATTGGGAAGCCGAAAATTCAAGCTGCACTACTATACTACACTACCAAACATATTGAATAAAAAGGAACTAATCCGCCATAATCTCATCATCATCCTTCAACTGACCAAGAATCGAAACCAGATCGGCATTTATACCCGAATCACAAGGGTTCTTAAGGAGGTTGATAGGATACCCTCGAACAGCAAAGTCAAGAGGAACGCGATAATTCTTGTCAGGGTTATCTCGATCATTGCCCTGGTATTCAATGTACTGGATCCGAAGCCAGCTATTCTTATTATGGTATGGCCGTCCTTCAGTATATGCATTCATCTCGAACTCGTCGTCGCCCATGAATGGCCCGGCTGGATCGGCCTTTCCATCTGGGTGTGGTAATTCTTCGCGCTGGTTCTGTGATGATCGTGGTGGAGATGATCTCTTTTGCTCCTTAAGGTATCTTAAGATATCTGCGTTTGAGACTTGAGGTTCTCGTGGGACGGTCTCGATTTCGTCTTCTGATTCTGATGATGGATATTCTGGACCTAATTCTAACTCTACTGATGATCCCGATGATGATGATGAAGATGAAGATGATGACCTATTGGATTCTGAAGTGGAATCCTCCGAATCGATAAATCTTGCTTGTCGTGGCATCTTTTTCAGAGATGCTTCTGAAGAAGACGACGAAAGTGCTGATGCTGATTCTGATTCTGAAGAAGAATCAGATATGCTTGTCTGGATGGGCACTATATGTTTTCGGGGTTTCGGGCTTGTCGCCGTATCCGCGAACAATAATGAAGCGATATCTTGCTGTGTCTGTGTAGACTGATCGGTTGTTGGTGACTGACGTGGTCTCGATTCAGCTGGTGGTTGCTGAGACGATCTCGGAGGACTGTCTACCATATCCAAGATCTTGAGAATACCTGGTGGTGCTCTTGTACCAGCATCCCAATCCAATAATTCTGGACCTTCATTTCGAGTTCGGGTTATTCCCAAGCGTTTCGAAACTCTGTCTTGAGTAAAGATCTTGTTGTATCGAAGCATCCTGTCTGCGCTGGGATTTCTCGAAAGCCGCGTGTACACAAACATGTAGGCGTTCTTCTTGTTCTCAGGGTCACGGCAGAATTTGGAGAATGAGATAGGTTCGGTCTCGGTGTCATTGATCAAGGTCCATTTTCCGGTACGACCCTTGACGATGATAGTATAGTGGCCTGAATTGACGTTAGGACCGGAGTGAAAGATCACGGATGTCAGTTCGTAGTTGATATTTTGAACTGTGTCTGCGTCGAGTCGGGGATCAAAATACTCCTTTCTGAGTTGAATATTGCCCTCAAAATTGATGGGATCCTCGATCTTTTGCCTGTCTTCATCAATACGATTGAGCTCGACTACAAGCATCTCGGAAGGCTTTGTGATATATTCAAGCCTGAATTCCTTTTCTAGACAGTTTTGGCAGGTTCCGATGTAATCCTTGTCTGTGAAAAACCTTTGAACAGCCTCATCGACGTTGGAAATATTGTCTTTTGGACTGAATTCAACGAACAGGACAGGCCAATTATGTTCTTCTTCGTAACTATCATTTTTACAGGGTTCCTCTCCCTCACACCACTTGTGAGTGACAGTGCCAGTCTGACAGATGTCCAAGTAATGGCTTCGGCTAGATGGATCGTGTAAGCCTTTTTTTTTCTTCGTCAAGTATAGAATAATGGGGAAGTCTTACTGTACAGGTGGAATATCTTCCATGATCTGATAGCGCAAGTCCATGAAAATTTCCGAGGGATCTTGTTGGCCTTTCTTATTAATATAAGGCATATTGGTATGGATCGATTTCCAAAATTTGTCAATCTTTTCTTCCAAATATCCCTCGCGCGAATCCCAATAGCTGCTTAAGAAGTTATGAAGATGACAGGGCTTGCATATTCCGCCAGCTTTGCCCATATGACATTCATGACCTGCTGGGATATGGTTCTTGTTGTACCACCAGGCCCAACGCATCAGAGCTGGGGAGTGAGCGAGTAGTTGCAATAACACATTCCGATAGCACAGGTCGCCTGGATTCTGAATACCGACCTTTGTCCGCTCGGCTGTCCATTTATCCCAGATCGAGACGAAGGGAGACTAAGATCCGAGTTATTAGTTAAGTAGAGCTGATTGGGAGGTTGGAATGATGTTTCTTACTCGTCTGGCAATAGCTGTGTGACGCGTATTTTCTTTTCGCTTACGGTTAGCAATCTTTCTCACTTCAGCGAGAAGCCTATTAAGCTCCTCCTCGGCAGCCTCCGACTTGAAAATCGTATTCAACGAAGGTAAGTTAAGACCGTTAGGATCCGGAGGAGGAGTCCTCAACAAAGGATCTAGGTCCATGGGAATCCCCGAGAATGTTTGAGTCATGATAGCTGGGGCAACTACTGAAGTACTTCGAAAGAGAAAATGTTAAAAAAAGAGATTGAATACACCCAGGAATCAAACACTATGGAACACGGCGAAATTATGTAGAATGGGGGGTATGTTGGCCTTTTTGAAGGGAGGCTTCTTTGTTGGTTTGCAAAGCATCAAAAAGAGCATCCGGGATCTCTCCAGAATTCTTTGATCAATGAAAGAAGCAGAATGGCAAAGCTAGTATTTAGAAAGTAATCGACTTTTCTACAAACATCGTGGTCATGGGGGAATAGTGGTACATAGTTGTCAAAGAGTACTTTCAGTCCATACTTCCGGTCCTTGTTAACTATAAGAGAAGCATGAATGACTAACTTGGCCAGCAACAAAGAAATACTTCTTTGACTACAGTATTTAAAGAATCAAATCCGAGGGTAGGCAGTTTGAAAGAACCGACCAGACTGAAGTTCCAACCCTAAGATGCCCGACTCTTTTTTTTTTCTCTCTTTTTCTTCAACTCAACATGTCCCTCTGCCCTCCATCTGTACTATGTATTCTACTTTACACTGTAAATGGCCATTTCCATGGATACTTCAGAAGTCAGGCACCAGGTACACGAGTATAAAAATCTAGCCCCAATTCGAGCCTGTCATATTTCTCAAGACATGCTCAGTGGGGGTCTGTCACCTTGTGAACCCTGGTTTGGACTTGGCCCAGAGAATGACGATCAACAGGCTCCGCAATGGTCCAGAAGCCCTTACGAAAAGTGCAACGAGAGAATCTAGAACACGACACCCAACTTCCCTTAAATTATCGGATTGTTTCTGTTTCTGTTTCTGTTTCTGATGGAGCAAGGTCCCGACCACTCCATCGAATGTGAGGCATCGAGTGTCATTTGATGAGATCGACAACTTCACCTCCTTGATTTGGTCTATAAACGGTCGACGCCGCCAGAATTTCCCATTCTCCCAGCCCCAAACCCACGGATACACATGAGAACAAGCTGTACCAAGACTTGACCCAGGGATAGCCCCTGGTCCCGACCATCAGCCATGAACCGGTTCCTGGTTAAGTAGATAGCATTTCCTGTACTCCGTAATTAGGAAAAAGGGAAAAGGGAAAAAAAAAAAAGAAAAAGACAGAGGGATCCCCACAAGGCCAGATGTTTCAGGTACTCCTCCCAAGTGGAGAGAGTAGCTTGACGAAATGAACAACATTCAGGGGTGATTGGTCGTTCGATCGTGTCGTGAGATCCGGCCGAGACCTACGACCGTAGTTGCATATCTTGCTAAATCGAGCGAAATCTGTGTTGATTCTTGCTCCTCTCGTTGTTGTCTCCCACGAGACTGGATACATCCAAAACAAGTACCCTAGTTTAATTCCCTGACCAAATATACTCGACATAACAAAGATACCCTTTTTTATTTTCTTTATTTTCCCTTTCTTCTTGTTGATCCCTCCCCTCCCCTCCCCTTCCCTTCTGAATGACAGCAGCGTTCTTCGCGTTTACCGAAGATCCACCGTTAAGAGGACACTGCCCCGTCAAACGGTTGGGCGCCACCTTTTCAGCTCTGCCACTTGTTCTGCTGGATGATTTAAGTGGACCCTCACATAATTAAACTGGCCCCCTTCCATCTCCTCTCTTCTCGGGCCTTCCGAGAAACCGGAGAATTTTTTTTTTCTTTCTTTTTCTGCAATAAAGTCATTTCGGGGGGAAATTATTGACTCCGTAGTTCTTAAGATGAGATGGGTACAGTGTAAAAAAAAAGAGGAACACCAGATCGATGGGTCTTTTCCGGCATTGGCGCATTGAGATAGATGAGAATACATAATGTACTGTACAGTTATGAAACAAACAAGGAAATGAAGTGTCAGGCCAAAAACCGGGTCAATGGTCGATGTGTCGGACATTTAGGGCGATCATCCTCTCTGTCCCTCTTTGTCCCTCTCACTCTCTCGTGCAATGAAAAGAAAGGCAAAGAAAATGAAATGTTCACAGCTTTCGGGTCATTTCCACTCGTGTCATAGTCATGATGATCCAACGTTGGACCTCCCCACTCGGTCGTCCTTGGCTCGTGTATCTCTGGCAAAGAGAGGCTGATGACGAGTTTCAGCAAGCTCAGTAAGCACTACGGAGTAATCTATACCTTTCTCCCTTCTGTCTCTTTCTATTATATTTGCATACAAGTACTATTACATACTATGACTATCATATCATGATATCAACATAGTCTTTCATAGTGCATGATCTCATCTCTTTACCACAGCAACACAACATGAGCTGAGTAGATGGGATCGTCACGGATCGTCCTCGCTTCGGACCAGACTGGAGCTTTGGGCGCGGCCGTTGCCCCATTTTTTCCCTTTTATTTTTGTTATTTCTGTTATTTTTTCACTTTTTCCTCTTCTAGTGTTCGTACTATGTACAAGCATGAAATCTACGATGCCGGACGGCAACTGGTTCCCCCCCCCCCTCCTCATCCACTCTCATCCCCATACCCGTCTTCCCGACCCGCATCATATCGCACCCTTTCTCCTACTTCGGTACTCTTCCCCTTGGGTATTAACGGGGTATGTTCCGAAATGATTACCTATGGTAGTTAAACCCCCTCCCCTGAACTATTTTAGTAGAGTACTCCTGTATAACAGGACTGTAGGCAGGAGGCAGAATAGGAGAATCAATTTATGTACTCTGTACTTTCGCAATATTCAGTATGATCCCCTTTGATCGTTGTTGATCATTGCATGGACTAACCGAAATGTTTCAGGCAACCGAACGGATCGTCCACGCAACACAGAGCGGAGCACATCGGAGGAATCGGTGTTGCTCGGCCGTTGCGAAGAACTCGTGTTCGAGCCTGATGAACCTGCAGGACTGAGTTGGCGTGGATGTGGTGTGTAGGTTTAGTAGGTGTAGGTGTAGGTGTAGGTGTAGGTGTAGGTGTATATGTAGGTGTTTGTGCTTTATTTCCCGATGTACGTTGGTAATGTAAAAAAAACGTTAAAAAGGGGGGCTGGGTTAGGTTTTATTCGACTATACTATGTATATTTCATTTTATCAGGTTGTTTGGGTGCTATTTCGTGTCTCTAATTTCTCTCATTTCCCATTTCTCCACCGCCACTTGGTGAAAAGGTTGTACTGTACATACAGAGTTACAGACTCTTTATGGCTTTGCCACTTGGGGCTCGTGCTAGACGTGCAGGATGCATCGATCCAATCACGGAGAATAAAATGGGCGGCTGCATGGTCGTCATGTGTACGGAGTACAGTAAACAGCTACACTGCTAACTAACTACCACTATTGTTTGTATTATACTGCTAACTCTTCATAGTTAGTCCCATACATCATACAATGTAAACTCTCCTACATAGTACATAGTACTGGCTGTGTCGATTTTGCACAGAAAGTGTAGGGCCATGACCCACCGGTCCCTTAATCTGGTGGGAACGCGCCAAAAGGCCCCGTCGTTCCCCCATCCAAAGTGCGGTTCGGTAGCATTTCCTTCTTCTGTTCTCGTCAATGCATGTCTGGACGGAGTAGCCTCGGCAGAAGATCATAGTACAATACTGTGTACATAGTACTATGTAGTCTTCGGAGGGATGAGGGGCGGCTTAATTCTGTACTATCAGTGCCTTGTTCTCGTATATTGTACCGTCCCCTAGTTTTGATTATTATTTCAAGTTTCGGGAGACAAGCCCTCATTTCCCCAATTCCTGATTTCTCGATTCCCCTCATGGGCTTCGGCCCTTTTAATTTCTCTCTTCCTTTGGTATTTCTGTGGGGAGCATGATTCTAGACCGATTTCCCTCAGGTTCCATTTGACGCGGGTCTAGTCCCTCCAGCAATTCATTGCGACACCGTGTGACCCGGGGAAGATGCTGCGAACAGTGTCAAGTTGGACGGGAGAAGAAGATATAGGGGAAGTTCTGGAAGAACTACGCTTTTGATGTATTTAAAACAAGGCTGAAGAGCTTGTACTTTGTACAGCCTAAAGTTGGAGTCAGGAGTACAGTACAGCTTCACTAGTTCATTGTAGTTTGCAGAACTGGATGGATGATAGCTCTATTATAGCTCTTTAGATCTTAGCTGTTGTCAGCTGTGAGCTGTAAGCTTTTCATAGTTAACTAGAGCTACTCTTAAACAAAAGTCCCTTCAACCTAGACAAGATCTACAGGATCAACTGGTGGGGAGACCAAAATCCTGCTGGTCGACCAAATCAGCAAGAATACAAACAGCCAAGCCCTCAGCAAAAATCCCCGAGTGGTCACACGGGACTGAGGCTGCAAACGCAAACTGCAAAATTAAAGCAAACTGCAAAATTAAAGCAAACTGCAAACTACAAACCGTGGAAATAAAAAAAGAAATAAAAATAACAAAAATACCCTTCTGTCTCCTCTTTTTTTTTTTAGCATATTTATTCATTAATATTATTTTTCCTCTAAGTGGGACAACCCGAACGCGCAAGACCCCAGATCCCGGCTAGCCACTGGGTCCTGGGAGAGTTTTAGTCGCAACGGTATGGCATTAGGGTGAGTTAGCGTCTGGGCCGTGGCGCCCGTTGTGACTGGCCAGTGCGGCCTTTAAAGTGTCCGTTACGCATACCCTCATCTCATTTCAGGATGATGCGGGTCGTCAGGGAGGAGTTCTACGTGGATTAGCCAACGTCTTAGGGCAAGAATGGTCACGGTAGTTTGTCAACACCACGTTCTACACAGCATACCACGAGAACTAGAGAACTACAATGAAATAAATCATATCTTCTTCTCAGTAATGAGTCAATAATACAAGTAAAAAAAAAAGAATGAAATATCATCATGTATCATCTGTAACAGAGAGGGGTTTGACCGCTCAGTATCTTTAATTAAAAGCAGCGGCGCTGAGTGGATCGAGGATGTGGCTCTGATTATCATGAATATTACTTATTTTTCTTTTCTGTTTTTCATTTTTTTTTTTCATTATTATTATTATTTTTTTTAATTATCCTAACCTCATTTACCATACAGTACCATCCATCTATGGCCCTTTCTTCTCCCCATCCGGCTCTTAGCTGTCATCGATCGTCTGCCGTTTCATCTTCACGTTCTGGACTCTTTCCTGATACTCCTCTTCTTCTTCTTTTCTCCTCTTTCTCTTTTCTCTTTTCTCTCTTCTCTCCTCTTTCTCTTCTCTAAACTACTTCATCCTGATCCTATCTTCTATTCGTGACGGTTTCATTCGGAACTCTTCAACCTTTTTTTTTTTTTTCTTTTTTTGCTCAAGCATCCTCCTTCCACGGTACTCATCCGCCGTCAATTCTGCCGCGCGCCTCTTAACGGTTTTGCTCTGACCTCACCATTCGTTGCACGAGACACTGTTTTGATTTGAGTTTCTGTTCAAGCCCGGAGCTTTTTTCTTTTCTTTTCTTTATTTTTTCCTATATCTATTTTTCTTTTTTGTTTTTCTTGTTGGAACGTGTGAATCCTTTTGTGGTGATCATCCTCCAGAAATCAAACATAGAAAGAGAAAAAGAGGTATACAAACCCTCAATATCCAACCATCTCCCCTGTCATCATTCGAAACTGTCAACGGTTTCAACATCCTTTCTACTTGATTATCTCTTTCCTCTTCTCATCTCCTTCTTCCTCTTCTCTCTCTCTCTCTCTCTCTCTTTCCTCTTCGGCCCCCCACGCCTTCTGTTTGAGAGGGGCCTCACTTCTATCTCTTCCCTAAATCCTTCTCCAACCCCCCCCCATCGCGCATATGATTGCATTACAACATCGGCCTATCTTGCCGCCCGCCAAAGTGGATATCTCACTGCTACTCAAACCCCAAGATGAGGAAGAAGTCGCCCCGGGGATCCCTACTACTCTCTATCCACCAAGATCCCTTTCCGGTCCGTCTCTAGGTACGGGTTCCATCTTGACCGGTCCAACTACCAGTGCCATCCCACCACCGTTGATCAAGACTGGTCCATCTGGTTCGGCTAAACGGTTGCAACCGGCACATACAGCAGAGTCACCAGCTAAGAAGCAATCTAAATGGTCTCCCGAGGAGGATGCTTTGATCATCGAGCTGCGGGGCAGCGGGATGAAGTGGGAGGATATCAGTAAGCGACTACCTGGCCGCAGTGCGATCAGTTGCCGACTTCATTATCAAAACTATTTGGAACGACGAAGCGAGTGGGATGAAGATAAGAAAAACAAATTGGCTAGGTTGTATGAACGGTAAGAGAATGAATCCTAACGAAGTGGCACAGAGATCCCCTCCCAACTCACACTGAATCTCTAGATTTAAAGCGGAAATGTGGTCCAAAGTAGCAGAGGAAATGGCCATCCCATGGCGTGCTGCAGAAGCCATGCATTGGCAACTTGGTGAACAAGAAATGGCCCGCCGCGCGGGCGTGGTGCCATTTTCCTTGTCGAGTACGGCCATTGATCCTCCAACCACCAGAACTCGTCGTGCGAGTACCTCTCTTTCTCGACCAAGGAAGTCTTCGATCTCACGTGCGATTCCTGGACATCCCCCCGGGATGCCGCCTCAATTACCTTCCCTCGAAGAGTTGACTGCTGGTGTGCCTGCATATGCACCACCTGCCCCGCCCCCACCGAGAGAATTTTATGGAGTTGGACGACCATCAGAGATGGGAATTCCTCCCCCGCCAGGCCTCATGGGTCCTCATCTGGGAATGCCTCCACGAACCTTGCCCTAGGATATGACTTGACGATCATGCCTGAATGGCTTTCTTTTGTTCCTCCTTGTCTTTCTTCTCTTTTTCTGTTTCTTCTTTTCTTTTGGATACGAATTGCATAGCGCCGGTTGGAGGTATACCGTGATTTCTGGGAGGCTATCAATTGCATAGAGAAATTTTCCGCTCCCATTTTCTTTTTCTTTTTTTTTCTTTCCGCGCTGATTTCTTTCCCCTTACCTTTGGATTTGGAGGGGAAAGAATGGGAGGTTGCTGTTAGCACGACGCCTTCCCTCCCCGCGACAATCATCCAGACAGTGTGGGTATCGATGATCATACTTTTGAGGCTGGTTCTTGAAACAACGATTTACACTTGGAGGTTTATCAAGCGGGTTTCGGCGCGGCAATGGCCCACCAATTATCTTTCTCGTATCCCGATTCCAGGACTTGTCCACCAGCCTGCTCGATGTCGCGTTCCAGCTCGCCTTCCTCATACAGGTGATAGTACCGATTGAAGGTTTGCGGTTTCTCTTGGTCTGATTTGGCCTTTCGAACCCACGGAACCATGATATCTTGGGGATCACCTTTATCCCAACCGCGACGACTATCCTTTTGTTCCAGCGCCCAGGCATAGACCAGGAATTTCCCTCCAGGCTGCGTTGCAGAGCCCCGTTTGAGAGTTCGCAATATTTCGGCAACAGCCTCCACTCGCCGGGCTGGAGTGGATAAATGATGGACCACAGCGATGGAGATTGCAAAATCAAAGAAATCATCCCGATGCGGGAGTTGAAGAATATCAGCCACCACGGTGGAATGGGGCTGATGCTTGATTGCAATCCGCGCCAGATTTTCCGATCTGTGTAGCGAGTCAGACCGGATCGAGATTGGTGATGATCAGAAATGCTAGTTTATATCGTATACATATAAAACGAAAAAAAAGAAGCGCAGAAGAAGAACGATAGACCAATCAAAAAGATCAATCAAAAAAATTACAAAATTGTTACACAAGATATTCCACGAATTCCTCCCAAGTAGATGAAACATGTACAAGTTTCTCCCTAAAACTTGAAATGAAATGAAATGGAACGTACCTATCCGAACCCACTATAAACACATCTTTATTGACGGTCATGTTCTTCCCATTCCCACATCCTACATCTAGACCGACGGATCCAGCAGGCTGGGCTTGAAGGAATCGTTCCACGATGGGCCAGGCCTGTATCATTGTAAGTAAATTGATTCCAAACCTTTTCTTTTTTTCCGTAGCTTCGTTTCATCATTTACCTTGAACCGTGTTGCGGAAAAGTGGCCCGCAATCTCCTGATACACGTCGTGCACATTTTGTTGCTCATACTCGTCCGCCATAGTCTGTTGAATGATCTGACTCGATGTGATCTGATCTGATCTGATCTGATCTGACTGGACTTGGACTGGTTGGAGAGAATGTTAGCCTTGTCGTGGTGTTGAAGCCAAGCGAGACACGTGACTGATCCACTATACAATCTTCATGTACATCTACACCTACTTAATGAACGAGTGAAGATGGGATTAAATTTGATCTGGTTGGAATTAGAATCAGTAATGGTGTTTGGATATATTCATTATTTCCCCTCTTTTTTTGTTTAAATTAGCAACTTCTCATCTCAAACTGTTCTGCAGTTGACTTTTCAATTTGTTGAATAGAATAAAAGTCATGACTAAGCATCCACCCACTTGGTTGTGCGAGAATCATTTCATTTCAGGAGTATCACTCATTCTGATCCCTGGAAATTGTAAGTCTGGTCATTATTCCCCGCGCGCCCCCTGTTCCAAGACCAGGAATTCCCTGTTTGCTTTTGAGTACAAGATCTTTGTCCAACATGGTACCTGGTGATTTCCTGTGAGATCTGGGATGGAGTAAGATCTGTCCCAGAAGGGTAATATCAAAATGGCTCCTCCAAATTCAGTGTAGTGATTTTTCGAGGAACTGTGTTCGAGTGGAGCTGACGGGCTGTATCTTTTGGAAACTGTTATGAAGCTCTATCTTGATCTCTTGTTACATACTGAATTCTGAGTTCATCTGAGAATCTATATGCTGATCATTTTTAGATCTCAAGCACGAACTTGCAGTATAGCAAAGCAAGGAAGCAGAGCAGAGCAGAGAAGAGCAACGCAAATCAGGCAAAGCAACTTATTCAAATCCATCAACCGGAAAAAGTACTCGCAAAATGGCATTCCAGCCTACACCAGCGGATATATCCGTTATTATCACGGCTGCATCTGCGTCACGAACGTCAAATGCAGAACCTACGTTTGTCACGGAACGTCGGGTAACTCCATCATGGACACTCATGCAACTCAAGGGAAAACTTGAAACTATGACCGGTGTCCCGCCAGGTTGTCAGACTTTGAAAATTAAAGTACCTGGTCGAAATGATCAGTGGATGGAGGGTGATGATCGACGGATTGAAGAGTGGGGGTTGATGAAGGGGGTTGAGATTGAGGTATGTACTCTTTTCATTTCCTCTCTACTCTGTACTTGGCTTTTTTTTTGCTTTTTTTTTCTTTTATTTTTTTCATGCAGTTTGCTCGTGGTGAATCCTTTGTTAATTGAATAGGTTCATGACTCCCGTCCTCCATCCATGAGACCTAATTTCACGGACCTTTCTTCTGTGGAGAAATATGAATTGCCAAGTGAGACTTATGAGTCTCTACCCAATTCCGTCCTTGCTTGGAAGAAGAATCAGAAATTAGGTCGTTTCGATCCGAATGCGCTTTCGCCTGAAGAGGCGTTGCGTAAACAAGTGGAGAAGGATCAGAATGATGTTGTTACTAAGGGTATGTCTGTCTATGTCTGTCTATGTATATGAGGTTCAGCTAACTAGGCTGAACTGTGCTGGACCGTGATGAAAATATGAAGAGCTTTTGCTGATATCATCTAGGGATTGCTGTTTCCAAACGTGCTATTATCCTACCCTCGTCTCCGCCGCATATTCGTCGTGGAACGGTTCGGTTTGTAGGTCCGGTCCCAAGTATTCCAATTACTGGACCTGGTCGTGAGTTGGAGCGCCAAGGGGAGGAGATTCCTGCTGAGTTGCAACCCATTTGGGTTGGGATTGAGTTGGATGAGCCTACAGGTAAGAATGATGGGAGTGTGGGTGGAAAGCGTTACTTTGAATGTCTCGAGAAGAGAGGTGCGTTTGTCAAGCCTGATAAGATTGAAGTGGGAGATTTCCCTCCTCTGGATCTGGATGATGACCTGGATGATTTGATGGAGGAAATTTGAAGGGACGTAGGATGGAATGCACCGGGTTAGGTAGATACGTTTGTAAATGACTTTCTAATTCCTATTTGACCTTTCACTGGATCCTCCGTTCCCAATTATCAGAGATATTAGATTAAAAGACATAACACCGCGACTCCTCCCCTAATAAAGAATACATATCGCTGAAGTAACAAGACAAGCAGAATTGGTATCGTGACGCATTCAACGACATGGACTGAGCTTCAACGGCAAACTCGGGTATAGCCAAGATGTAAGCTTAGTTCGCAGCTTTCTGTTTGCCTTTACGACCTCGGCCAGTCTTGGGCTTAGCATTAGCATTGCCTTCAGACTGGCTTTCTGCTCCCGGGGGTAGGGATATGGGTTCTGCGGATTCTTCGTCCCCTTCAGGTACACAGCCTTGAGTGAAGAAAAGCCTGGCTTCTTTATCATAGGGATTTGCGAAGCTGTACATATTGCCTATTGATCGAGCAGAATCTAGTTAGTACCAAGGACATCAATGTCGTTAGGGTTTATAGTATGAAGCTCACCTCGCGGGACCTGGAAAACACAGCCTTTGCCTGCACTGAATCCGACACCAGATACATCGACTAAGACCCGGCCATGGCAGACGTAGAATACCATGTGCATTTTCTTTGAGTTCTTTGCCTTCTTGACACCCTCTGGTGGAAGATCCACAATGCCAGATCCGATGAAAGAAGAAGTGAGCAATTTGGCGAAAAGGAACGTAGATCCCTTGACCTCCTTTGGTTTGATACCAACAGGGGCATAGGCAATTTCTTTGCAATAGTTGGTTAGAAACAAAATATGGAAAGACATTCTGAGATCTGTTGAACTTCTTACCGGTGACTTCCTCTTGGGTGGCATTTCCTGCGACAGGATCCCATTTCGGTACAATTCCATGAAGAACACCATCCTCCTTCTCCCATTCATCCTGATTTGGATCTTCTTCGTCCGAAGAATCATGTTGGCGCTTCTTGGACTTGCTTGACTTGCCCTTTTTCCCACTCTTCTTTCCTTTGCCCCTGTTCTCTGGCTCCAGCTCTTCAGTGCGGATAATTTCCTTAATTGTAGACAGTGGGTAGCGTTGCCCTTCAGCCGCCTCTCCATCGCCAAAGACACACCGTTCATTGCGCCAATATGCAAGGGGTCTGACAGAGACACGCCCTGAACGGGTGTGGGTAGTGACACTGTCGGAGGGATTCTCGCGCTTGAGGATATATAAGCTGCGACCCTTCAAAGGGCCTGAACGCTGGGAGTAATTCTCCACAACTTTGTCCAATTCTGGGTCCAATGGTTCCTGAGGTCGAGTTTCCTTGGTGACCTTTGGTTTCTTGGCCGGCCTGGCTTCGAGTTCCTCCTCTTCAGCAGCGCGTGCAGCCTTCGCTGGCCGACCACGTCGACCACCACTTGATTTGCCCTTGTTGTCCGCGGTGGTTTTGGCAGCGGGTGCTTTTTGCGTTGATTGAGCTGGCTTTTCGACTGGGCGCGGTGGTTCTTGTTCCTCGCCTGCATCGCTATCCGATTGATCTAAATCTTCCTCGATGGGTTCGGGGATTTCATCGTGGGTCATGGTATCATTGCCATAGTCATATCCATCTTCGGGGTCATCTTGGACGGCAAATGAGGCATTCTCGTCTTGCTCTTCATCGGAGAAATCGTTCAGTGTTGTATCGGGCACCATCTTTGCTTTCTGTGAAATACTCTTTCTGTTATTCGGACCAGCATTCACTGAGCGGGCGCCCAGAGGAGAAGGATCTTGTCGGGAGTTTCCATTGGCAGCAAGCAAACTCTTTCCATCAGACGGACTCGATAAATCTTGTTCTGGCTCTGAAGATTGAACGCTTGGAGATCTGTGTGTATTTCGCGTCGCGCCTTTGACTGGCGATTGCGACGCCGGCGGTAAATTTTGTGAGCGCTTGTCGGCGTGAAGAAAGTCCATAGGACCAGGCGCATTGTCTATATTTTCCGATGCGGCGTGAGTATGTTGACTCGCGACTCTCGAAAGATTGATGTCTCGCACTCACCATCCTCAATCGACATCTCAGACCCGTTAGAATCTCTATCATCCTCCTCCTCCTCCTCTTCCTCATCATCAAAGCCATTTAGCTTTGCGGGTGATTTCTCAGGAGATGAAAATAATCCCTCCACTTCTTCCATTCCATGTTCGTCGCGTCGACCTTCTTTCAATGTAAGACCAGTTCGTCTGTGTTGTATTATCTCCATTAGCATGTAGTGCGCGCGCAGCCATAACTGAGAGCAACTCACCTTCCTGCAGTCCCGACATTTGAGTAATCGTACTCACGAGCTTTCCCGAGTCCACGAGCCATATTTGGCTTGAGTAAATGATAAGCAATCAACAATAAAAAGAAGACAATTGACTCTATACAGACTACAACAAAGAAGGGTGTAGTGAGTTAGTGAGTTAGTGAGTGAGTGAGTGTGGTGGGGAGGAATGATGCGACGGGGATTTTGGGGGGGTGGAAACGTGCAGGAGGAACGCGCCGCGCTAAATTCAGACGCGTCTATTCCTTTTCGGCATTCTCCAGTTTGCTTCAACCTCTTCTTTTTCTTACTGGAATTACCAACATTACTATACACAGTCAACATCATGGCTGTAGAAGATACTTCTCAAGATTCTACATTTATTCCTCCTAGTGTGGAAAAAGATCGGGTCCTTTCAGGCGAATCCTACGCTTATTATACGCCCTGTCCGGCTGCAATCACGCCTCACGATAAATCGAATCCGGCACAGAGCGCGACACAGAGTACACCATGTGTGTTAGGTGTGGATGAGGCCGGTCGTGGTCCGGTTCTAGGACCTATGGTCTATGGCGCATTTTACCTGCCAATTGATTTACATCACTCTCTTTTGGCAGAGGAACATAGCTTCGACGACAGCAAAGTCCTCACACCCGGTGTCCGTGCCAATCTCATGCGTCTGCTCAATACCCCCGGTCAGAATCTATACGAGTCTTGCGGATACGCGATCAAATTACTTTCGGCTCGAGATATTTCTTCCGGTATGATGAAACCGGGGACAGGGGTGTATAATCTGAATGCTCAGGCGATGGATGCTACAATTGAGATTATTCGTGGGGTGGTGGAGGATCGGGGCATCGATGTGCGAGAGGTTTATATCGATACGATTGGTAATCCGACTACATACCAGCAGAAATTGGAACGGATCTTTCCTTCGCTGAAGATCACTGTGGCTAAGAAGGCGGACTCGTTGTATCCGTGTGTTAGTGCTGCTAGTGTGGCGGCCAAGGTCACGCGTGATGTTGCTCTTGAGGTTTTGTACGAGGCTGTTCTACGAGAGCAATCATTGGATATCAACTCTGCAGCGCCGGAGGGCTGGGGGAGTGGATATCCCTCGGATTCCAAGTGTGTCGGCTGGCTTCGACGTAATATGGATCCTGTGTTTGGCTGGGGCAACGAATGTCGTTTCAGCTGGGGGACAGCAAAGGAAATGCTGGAAGTCAAAGGAGGAGCACGGGTTGATTGGCCAGAGGATGATGATGACGGGAATGGAAATGGAATGCTGAGTGACTTTCTTTTGAGTGGAGGACCTGGTAAAACTTCGGGACAGAATGGTTTACAAGAATGGTTTGGCCAGAAACAAGCCGAGATCTTATAACGATATGATTTGATCTGGCATTATAATAATGAAGCTAATAGAACAATGACGATACCCTTTTCCAAATATACGCAGAACCAAGAATGAAAACATAAGAGAGATATATCGGATGCAAATGTCATAAATAACAGAGAAGTGAATCAAAGAGCAACAAGATTATATGGTAACCCCGGCAGAAGGGATTCAAAACTGGGTATCATGGAAGAAGGTAAAGCATGCAAAGAGAATCATAGCGTGGCAGTGGAAAAGTAGTAGTTATCCCACAGATATTCGTAGTCTTCCACCACACTACCGACCAAGTCCAGCAATGGTTTGCCCTTCATCTTACTAGTCAGACTGTGTAGCCAAGACCTTTTTATCATATTAGCATTGTGTTCATAATTAGAAAGGGGTCAGGGAAGTCTTCATACTTGGTAATGTTCTCGTAGAATGCACCCCGCATTATCCACCAGCCCATAGACCAGCCACGCTTCTTCAACTCCTCGCGCTCAAGTCCTGTCAAGCCCCGGAGACCTCCAGCAACACGTTCACGGAAATCCCGCTTAGCGAGCTGTCGACAGCCATATTCCATTCCGAAGCCAATCAACCAGGGCCGCCAGCTTCGCTTGTCTTTGCTCCATCTCTGCATTGCCAATGCATATACAACTGGTCGCAGAATATACAGGATCTCTGCCAACTGTCCTTGACCCGTAACTCGATGTAAGAGTGTTTTTGGAGGCTTGATGTCATCGGCAGTAAGAACTTTAGAAATGAGATAGTTCGATACGTCATTCACGTCTGGAAGCGATGGGAGAGAAAGTCCAGTACGAGGCATCGTCCAACTCAAGTCGGATGAACGTTCACTGGTTGGGGTTTGCATCCCATTCCAATCGCTTTGGTCCTCTTCTTGATCTACTGTTCTTGGATCGACTTCGCGCTCGGGAAGCGGGGGGTTGACCAAGGGTCTGGACTTGGTCAAACGAAGAAGCAGAAGACGGCAAACTGCTTTGGCGAATTCAATAAATACGACCACACGCCATCGAGTCTTTTGCCCACGCCGACGCGCCGCCATCTCCCAAAGGAGTTCTGTATATTGAAGCATCTGGAGCGCCAGTGCTACCCGGCGATACAACGAGGACCGCGATGTCCAGTACTTGGTATATCGCGCATGAGGGGTCGGTGGCTGTCGAGCAACTGTGGATGGAAGTTGCGAGATAACTTTCGCTACGAGGGAGTCATGGTAAAGAGACAGGAGCTGAACGCCGGAGTGGACTATGGAGGGTTGGTTAGACGATGAGTTTGTTGAGAGTTTCCTGTAGACTTCAAGACTAACCGCATTCTGAGGCAACTTCCGATTCACGATAGCGTCCTATCAGATGGAATTAAGAAGGTTAGTGTCCTTCTATGTAGTTGACGATATGCGCGTAATCGCACTCACCAGGGATGATGTACGTCAGCGATCGCAAGGCGGACTCGACCTGTCCAACAGAGCTGGAATTCTTGGTCACGAAGTCCTCATAAAGTGAAAGCCACTTCGATGGCCCTAGCATCGCTGGGGATATTGGATTTTTGATATTTCGAACAGTCTCCATCATCATTCAAAGTGATTGCGGAGTCGCGGAGTTGGCAAAGGAGAGGTCGGGGAAGTCACGAGTCGCCAAGACTGACGGGCCGAGGTTGGATGCTTTCGGCTGTTTTGCATGAACATGTTAACTATACAATTTACATGTACGTTGATGAACATTGGTGATTTCAGTATTCAAGGGGGTTTTGGCACTTAATCGTAATACAGAGATCATTTGATTCCATGCAGTGATGTAATTATTTACATCAGTCAATAGTACAGCTAGGCTGTACTGTCTAAATAGATGCCTCGCGTGTCCATCATGGAACAAAACCACGTAGATAGGCTAATTTTTAGCAAGCTCTTTATCGTATTAAGTCTATATATTGGGTATATGAGAGCTCAGAAAAAGACACATTCATATCTCATTCATCTGCGAATGTCCAGAGCCCTCCGGGTCGCATTGCCTCTCGATATCGTTCCTCGATCTTGTCTCGCTCGAGATGACTCGCGGCCTCCCAGTCAGCCTCCAAATCTTGCGTACTAGGCATTTCCGTTCGCCAGAAACCTGGAGGTGTTCGAGGTCGTTGATGAGCATGACGGTGTCTTCCATACTGATTAGCGATGGCTCGGGCCTTGGCTTCAATTAGAAGACGTTCGCGGTCTTCTGTATTCAGTTCATCGAGAGTACGTCGCTCTTCGCCTAGATAATCTTCGAGGAGCTTGTCATCTTCTCGCTGCTGTTCTGTAGAGTTCTTTGATGGAAGACCGCCAAGACGAGCCATGGCGCGAAAGCGATCTCCACAACAGCCAGGACGGGTGCAGCCTGAGAGACATTTACGCTCGTCTTTCTTGCGAACTACTGTGTCGTATGCGAAGTCCATTCCTTGGTTATAGTTTGGATTGATTTTGAAATGTGATAAATTCAGGTGCTCGAGGAGTCGAGCCCGGTATGGTTCGTCTTCGGGCCTTATTTGGGGGCATGAATCTTGTTCGGTCTCTTCGGTTTGTATTTGTTTCGGCTGACGCCGAGTTTGTTTGGAAGATGTAGCCATGATATCAGATTTCTCCTTCAATTTGCCGTTTCGAGCTTTGGGGGTTGAAAATCGGTTGTTGGCTTGATTATCATGGTTCTCATCGGCTCTATCTTCGATCCTTGACGGTAAATCACGCTCACTCAGGACCTTTCTTTTTTTGCCCTCGGGTTCGAGCACGGAGATTCTTTCTGGTCGGTGGTTGCCATTGACTGGATTCAAAACAGATGGTTCTCGTGATAATTGATCAATTGATCCCTCACGATGAAGGTTGGTCGGGGTGAGTTCCTCATTGGGTTGATGCCCACAGTCAATTTCCCCTTGGGGCTTTCGCTTTCTGGGTGTTTCAACGGCATGGCCTATATTATCGAGATCTTGTGTACTGGGAAAGTGCTGGCCAATAGAGTGGATTGAGTTATGTGAAGGGCTTGACGAAAGGGGTTCGTTTTTGACGGCAATAGGCTTGTCAGAGACATTCTCTGTCGGGTGGGAGCCATTGGTAGATAAGACCCGTCTTCGCTTGCGGCTTTTGATATCAGGCAATGGAGGAAGTGTGTCCGGTGATACATCTTCCGACGCTTGATCGCCGAGGTTGATGGGCTGGCTTTCGGGTTCAATTTTGACATTGACTGTCGTATCCTGAGGCAAATTTGTTGTAGTTGACGTTGATTGAAAAGATACTGCTTGATTCTCGATTAACGGTGGGTTCGGAGTATACTTGAAATTATTCGTCTCGATGTCTTCATTCGAGTCTCGTGCCCTTCGAAAAGTGACGGGTCTTCCATTTAGAACCAATGTAAACTCATTGCGTTCCAGTTGTTTGTCCACATAGCGTAGCTTTTTCTTATGCTGTAGAACTCTCGCTTTGAGGCCGCTCCACCCCTGAGTAATTATATGAAGATTCGAATAAAGGGCTGAGTATTTCTTCATGATAGTCTTCTTCCACTTTTCGTCATCGTCATGGTTGGTTGCCCATACTTGCTTCGGAGCAAACTCATCTTCCAAATTATCAAATTGTTTAGGAAGTTCCAAGTCCTGGGGTCTGCTTTCGAATTGTTCAAGCTGCTCTTGAAGAGCAGATACATGCGATTGAAGTTCTTGATTTCGCAACTCTAGGGCCTGTTGGGCTGATAAGGCTGCTGCAGCGTTCTTTTCTGCTTCTTCTGCTCTTTTTTGAAGATTGGAGATCCGGGACTCTAAATCTCGGTAAGCCGAACTAAATGACGCCTCGCATGTCTCAGCTATTGAGGTATGGAGCTCTTTTAGAACGTCCATAAGGTCTAAACCTGTGACTGAATTGTCTTCTCCGATCAACAAATGTTCAAAAGCCGCGACTCGCGTCGATAAACGTAATCCACGTGATTTCTTATCGACAGCACCGATAAGGGGCTATTGACGTATCCCGCCATAGCGAAATGGGGATTTCTCTGTATTCTCCCAGACTCGCAAAGGATGGATTGCAAATGACTTGTTGATCTGGTAAAAATGTCAAAGCGTCGCAGAGGCTCGGATGAGTCCGATGCGTCTACCCGCAAAAGGCGCCGGGATTCCTCGGCAGGTTCTATTGATCGTTTATCCTGTCTGAGTAATGAGCTTTTGCTTCATATCTTGTCGTTTCTGCCTATCTCTTCTTTGAGCGTGTGCCAAAGGTATGCCTTGGGCCTCCCCATTTGTCGTGATCGGACAAAAACTGATTCTGCCGTCACAGATTATCCCGTCGTTTCAATGCCCTTAGTGGGGACTCTGAACTTTGGAAACGTCAATATTATACTCAATGGGTGCGTCCTCGTGCTCGTCGTCTGGCCAGTGTTAGACGCTCGTCCTTCCCGAATAAAACAGAATACTCGCCCAAGGTCTCGACATGGCTTGATCACGGTCATCTAGCAGCGGATGGAAAGGTGACGAATTGGAAAGGCCAATACCGGCTTCGACATAATTGGTCGCGTGGATCTTGTCGACTGAGCGAGGTCGAATTCCCCCCCAGACCATATCCTCCTGTGCTGGCTAAGCTATGTGCGGGAATCGTTTTTACGGCTGACTCTGACCATGGTCTTCAAGCTTGGGCGGCAAAAGATCCCGCAAATTGTCTGGCAACCGTCTCGTTCTCGAAGGGATCGGGGTCATCTAAGATATGCCCAACTGCACTGGCTGTCAGTGACTTGGAAGGATCACAGGAAATTGTTGTTGGATTCAAGAATGGCCATTACAATCGTTATATCATGGACGACGAAACATCGCAGTTGGAATTCCGATCCTGTCACAGGGGATCCGGTGAGGGAGCCATCACCGCCATGGCAATCTGCTCGCCGTATCTTTTGATGGTATCCCATGATAAAATACTATCTTTGCATTACATTCACCCCGAAAAGACATCCGAGCTACGAGAGCTGGCATCTCTAAAAGCGGACAATATGATTGCGCCGATGACACTGTCTCTTCGAACATCCAACTCAGAAATTGTGGCGACCATAGTGTATAGTTTCTTTCATATTGGTTGTGGATGGTCTCTGGGAATTCAGGAACTCCATTTTAGCAAACTTGGTCAACAGCTTCAATCACGGCTTACAAGTACTGTGGATTCGCAATATGGCATACGGCCGCTACGCAACCTGCCATCGTCTACCAGACGACGCCATTCTGCTCTGGCTGATCCCCACGGCCAGTCAAATACTGAAGTCCCAGTCATGCCATCTATCCTGCACCAACAACCACCCACTTCGATGTCTTATTCCCACCCCTACTTATTGACCTCACACGCGGACAATACCCTGACCATGTATCTGGTGGTTTCTAATTCCAACGACCTATTTGTTCGAGGCGGCCAGCGTCTTTGGGGTCATACATCTTCTGTGTCCACAGTCCAGGTAACAAATCGCGGGAAGGCGATTTCTGTGGGGTCTCGAGGTGACGAGATCCGTATCTGGGAGCTTGAAATGGCCATTCCTTCATTAGGAACTAGCCGGCCATTGAATGAAGAGAGTAGCATTCAGGTCAACCCGGAAAACAAAGAAGAAGATCTTGACTTCGCCTCTCCACCAAAAAGAAGTCGGCCAGACGCTCGTGATTTTGAGTTAGATTCCGACCTTGAGCAAGACTTCCCTTCTTCACAGCAATGTATTGGATTTGATGACGAGCGAGTTCTTCTCCTTCGAGAAAAGCCAGTCGGTACACAGCTACTGGAATGTTACGATTTCACGTAGATTTATCGCAGCAGAACATACGGAGAATCGAGTCTTGGCATGTAGACATGCCCTAACTTATGACCTCTGGATTCCTTACATCATTACTATTATGTTCAATGCTCCTTCTAGCTCACCAAATTGATGGCATTGAATTCGTCTTTCGAATGGCAAAGCCAAGAGTATCACCCATGATGGGACGCTAACGCAGGTCCAGGGGTCCCCCGGGTAGCACAAGGTACTCGCCTTTCTCCACGAACTGGGGACCCTTGCGACTTTTGTGTTGCCAGGGGTATAAAAGCCACACCACCTCAGGGTAGATCTGATGATCTACAATTTTATTGTTCACATTTTTTTTTTTTCGGGGTGGTCTTCTATTGACCTCTTGTACTCGCAGCTATGCCTTGCCTCGGAGGTTGCCGGACAGCTACCGCAGTTCGCTATGCACGGTTGAGGCGGCTCGGTTCTTAGGCCATTTCTCAATTTCTCCAGGCAGGCCAATGCTTTTGTATTGGGGTAGTCGATATTGAACATCATGGCCTTCAGAGAAAGAGAAAAAGGTGGTTGATGATGACTATACTCGACCCTAGGGTGGTTTCACATTGATACGCCTGAGTGTCTCACCTTGAGTCACCGACAGACTCCCACTCCCATCAAGACGATTGTGTCCGTACTAAGTACCCCCATGTCTATCTATTCTGATCTGAATAGATAAAGAGAAAGGGATAATGAAGGGGAATAGCCAGAGGGCATCTATCAACTAGACCAAAAATGAGCCTGATGAACACTGGATACTTCTTCACAGCATGCATTCACAATCCCTATTGACACCTACCAGAGAATACATCTAACAGAATCAAACTCCATGACATTTATCTTTACTTCATTTTTTCAATCCACAATTTGTCTCCAAAGTGACTTAAATTGAATCATCATTTTGTGGTGGTCAAGCGGGTTCGTCCGAAACGAGCAACTTGGGAAGTTTTCTCCTCAGGCCCCCGCACTAACAAATTTCAACTTCTTCCTCTTCCCCTCCCTTTCTCTTCTCACTCAACCTTTTTTTTAAATCCTCCCCCCACTCGTCTTTTCGACTCCTATACCTTCAAAATGGATCCCCGTGCTACTCGTTCTTGCTATAACTGTGCGTCTACTTAAACCATCCTCCAACGAATCTTGCCTTGGAAAAGAAATGGAAGTCCCAAAAAATAGGTGGTTCGCCTCTGAAATGGTCTGGCCCGCACAATGTGATCTCTCATGTTGGAATGAGATTGACTTATCTTTGGCATGAGATTCTTCACTGGGTACCATTCCGATCGGGTCAAACCATTCTTTTTATCTTCCTATTCCTCTTTTTTTCTAGCTTCAATTCCCTGCGCGTCCTTCGATCGCACGATGTTTTTTTTTTTTGACTGACATTTTTTTTTCTCGTAGGCGGTGACGCATCCCACCAGGTAAAGATTTCCCTCTTCTCAACGCCGAACAAGACAAAAAGAGGACTATGTCGACAATCTGGATTTGAATTCGGCAAATGGAAGTTTTTTAAGTCATGATTTGAAGCTCACTGGTTGATGTTTAGGCTAAGGATTGCCCCAAGAAGGGTACTCCCACCTGGTAAGTGTGGCCCCGCATCAAAAAGATGAGCTTAAAAAAGAGCTGCAAAAGCTAACGGTTCTGGATATAGCTACAACTGTGGTGGCGAGGGTCACGTCAGTAAGTTACTCATCGATACAATCAATCGTCCAATGAGATACGGTTATACCATACGATAGTGTCAGATATCTAATCGTTCATCTTTTTTCAGACCGTGACTGCCCTCAACCCCCCAAGGAGCGTGCTTGCTACCGCTGCGGTATGACCGGTCACCTGTCTCGTGAGTGCCCTCAGGGTGGTGCTCCCGGTGGCTACGGTGCCCCCGGTGGTCAGGAGTGCTACAAGTGCGGCCAGGTCGGACACATTGCTCGTAACTGCTCCCAAGGCGGTGGCTACGGTGGTGGCTACGGCGGCGGCTACGGTGGTCGTCCCCAGACCTGCTACTCTTGCGGTGGATTCGGCCACATGGCCCGTGACTGCACCCAGGGTCAGAAGTGCTACAACTGTTCGTCTTATCTATCTCATCCTAATCTTCGATCTACATTAATGAGGATGTCTGTGCTAACTCCACTTTAGGCGGCGAGGTCGGCCACGTCTCCCGTGACTGCACTACTGAGGCTCGTGGTGAGCGTGTTTGCTACAAGTGCAAGCAGCCCGGTCACGTCCAGGCTGCCTGCCCTAACAACTAAACGTCGGGTCTTCCCAAGCTCCAAAAAAAAATTTTCTGATGCGATGTCTTTTTGTTTGAATGTGTCCTATTGTGGACTCTCAATAATGCTTTTTTCCTTTTCCTCTTTACTCTTTTGATCTTTGATCTTTTCTGCATGCGCCACGATCTGAGATGTCTATTTCCCCGGATTCTTTTGGAATTTGTATTATCACTCACGGATTGAATCACGAACCATGGACTTTTTTCGCATTCTTCCCACATGGCTGCTACTGCATCTTTACTATACTTTTTTCACCTTGAAATATTCTTCCCCCTTTCCGTGTCTACCGGGCTTCGCGCGTGGAAAGTGAGACAAAAGTGTGCAATTGGCGATTTGGCTTGCAAGTGAACTGGGTATGGGATTCCTTTTTTGGGCGCTTTACAGGAGATATTTAGGTGCATGGGGAAATGCATATCGACCCTCCATAAGAATCTTCCATCTAGAATAGTATATATAAATCAGGCCTAAGTATATGTATTTCTGTGTCCAGGTCTGCACATCCCCCCATTGCTTTTATGAGCTGCAACTGCACATCATGGCTCGCTTGTACTTTGGTACGTCGCCGCAGAACCGCTCCTCTTCCGATGCGTTGAGACCCCATTCTTCTTTGAATGGGTTGAGGCTCATCTGCATGACACGGTCAAGGACTTCGCGATCTCCTTTGCGCTCCACGCGCTCGATGATCTCGTCCAAAATCCAACCACGAGGAATGAACTAGAGTAATTGAGATTAGCCAGAAGCTTTTTATGATAGATGGTCTAGTTGAGTGGATTTTTCGGGGCGTATCTTACGTTGGGGTTGACAGCCTTCATGGCTGCTTGTCTTTCCGTTTCATTCTCGGCACCCCAGTCCTCCAATGCGCGGGATCGCCAGTTATCGAGCCATTTGGCAATGCGATCTCTAGCAGAAGCGTCTGTCTCGCCAATACCACCGAATCCTTCGGTGTGCCAGAAAATAGACGCCTTTTCAGTCCTCTTCTCCTCTGTATCCAGGTCCGAAAGAGATAGTCCCGAAAGTCGGCGGAAGAAATGATTGAAATCCAATTCCAGTGCTTCAAGTGTATCCAGCATATCGGAGAAAAGAGTTTGGAAGTCTGATTCCTTTTGCGTCTTGAGACCTAGTCTTTGACTCATGAGTCGTTTGTATTCGTTTAAGAAGACGGTCTTGAATTCCTCGCCTGCTCGTTCAATGATGGTTTCGGCTCGCTTGATAATTTCTGGCTCCATTTCCTCCGTCACGCCGTCTTTCACGAAGCCCTCTTCGTCTACTCGGGGTCCTGCACCGATAAGTTCTCCAAGTGATTCGCCAAGTCGTACGAGATTCCACCAAATGATGCTGGGTTGGTTCTTGTAGGCGTATCGTAGCATGTGGTCATCATGGTTGGGAGTGTAGGATGGATCAAAGTTATCCATAAATGCAAATGGGCCGTAATCCAGTGAGAGACCGTAGATCGAAGTGTTGTCGGTGTTAAGAACTCCGTTCATGAATCCATATGCTTGCCATGCAGCAACTGTCTTTGCGTTTCGCCGGGTTATTTCACGGTAGAGTCTTGCAAAGCGATTCTCTTCGACTCCTTGGTGCTTTTGAATCTCATCGCGGGAAATTCCTCGTTGAGGACTATCCATCTCCGCGGCCCTTTGCTCCTCTCGTACGTTAACGGCTGCTGGGAGATTTTCCCATCCGCCAAAGACATCCTCTGCGATAAAAGTGGAGAGTTGCCTGATTAAATCACGTTCTCCTCGGACACGGAGAAGGTCGAATGTTCCGATTCTCAGCCAGGACTCGGCGAATCGAGCTACAATTGCACCGGGCTCGAGACGCTCTCGTAGTACCTTTTCTTTGGGTAGTAGGGTAAGAGACAGTGCTCGGGTTGTCGGTACGCCAAGGGCATTCAGGGCTGAAGACGTCTAGTATTAGCCGAATGTGAAGTTAGGTTCACTCTGGGATATTACCTTCGGATACAATATATTCTCGAATGCTCGATCGAAGTACGGCCTTGCCATCTGCGAATCGCGAGTATGGCGTCCTTCCGGCGCCTTTCAACTGTAGCTCATACCGAGTCTTCGTCTGTGGGTTGGTGCTTTCAAAAAGACTGATTGCACGCTGTCAATTTATCTGGTTAGTTCATGCTTCTTGATATCAGGGTCTGTTATTTGCGTAACATACTCCGTCTCCCAATTGTCCCGCCCATGAGCCACTGCATGAGTCAGCTTTGGGTCCCTGCTATAGTTTAAAGGTAGGTATGTATCCTTGATGACTTACAATTGCCAGCCTGCAGTCAATCAAATGTTAGATATCAAGTTTGTGTGTTCATTTCAGTGGCGAAGTACTCACCTCCATAGCACTGCGCCCATGGATATATTCCACCGCTCTCCTCTTTCCACGCAAAGTCATTTCCAGAGACTAGCGCCTGAAATTCCGGTGTCTTTTCTTCTCCAGCCTTGATCCCCAAGTCTTCCATAGCCCTTGGGCTCACGCCAAGTAGCTCTGGCGCCTCAGCTGGTTCAGGCCGAACATACGTAAACAATGCACCCCTCACCATTCGAGGGCCTAGAGTCTCCCTTGGAGCCTTATGCGATACCTCTGGTGTTTCAAAGGACGGATCAGCCGGTAGCTTCGAAGTGAATACATTTGATTTTGGCAGCTCTGAGATAGAGACCCCAGCGCCGCCGGTTGAGAGATGAGACGCCATTTGACTCAACCGGTTCCTAGGTAATGATGACGGACGAAATGCTGTGGACATAAAACAATGTGTCGAACAAACACGAGCTGTGCGCACCGATAACATGAAGAATGGTTCAGGATGAAGAGATGGAAATATGAGTTTATGTACATTTCACGCGGCCAAAAAGCCGAGGTGGAGCGGGCTCAGGTGACATCATGGCAATTATTAATTCCGCGCGGGTATTTTTGGCCTAGACCGAATATTATTCACTTGAATACGCTCTTTTCCTTTCATATTTCATATTTCTGAATCATCGAGGAGATTAATCATTGCAATCATGACAGCTCAACCAGAAGTTCCAACTCTTGAATTGAATGATGGTTCCTCCATCCCGATTGTGAGTCATCTAATGCATAAATGGATGCTATAGCTGGATATAGTACCTCGCTGCGCTACCCCTCTATCACCCCCTCTTTCTTTCAACTTGAATGTTCTACTAAGTGTGGGGTCTATAGCTGGGCTATGGAACTGGTACTGCATGGTATAAGACTGCTGGGGATACCAGTATTAACCGTGAATTGGTCGATTCGGCAAAAACTGCTGTGAAACTAGGATATAAACATCTCGACGGGGCTGAGGTCTATCGAACTGAAGAAGAGTTGGGCCAATCCATTAAAGAGAGCGGTGTTTCACGAGACGAACTATTCGTCACCACTAAGGTGAATCATGCCAGGATCGATGATATCCCTGCGGCAATTGAAGATAGCCTGAAGAAGCTTCAGCTTGATTATGTTGATCTGTAAGCTCTACTCCCCTAAATACTGGGCCTACTTGCAAATTGAAGACTTTACATACTAATGGCTCAAGGTATTTGATTCATGCTCCCTTTTCTGCGACAAGCGAGACCCAGCTTCAGTCGGCATGGGCTGCCATGGAGCAAGTCAGAGCTGCAGGAAAAGCCCGGTCCATTGGTGTATCCAACTTCTTACAAAACCACCTGGAGACAATTTTGAAAACAGCCAAAGTTGTCCCCGTCGTCAACCAGATCGAGTACCATCCCTACCTCCAACATGGAGATCTAGTACCCTTCCAGGAAAGCAAGGGGATCAAAACAGTCAGCTATTCAGGCTTGGTACCTATTACTCGAGCTCCAGGTGGCCCTCTCGATCCGCTCTTGTCGGGCTTGGCTAAGAAGTATGCGGTCAATGAATCTGAGGTCTTACTGCGCTGGACCCTGGACCAAGGATACGTGTCGATCACTACCAGCAGCAAGGAGGAACGGCTGGCTAGTTATCTCCGCGCATTGTCATTCAAGCTGACCCCCCAGGAAATCAAGGAGATTTCGGACTTGGGTCAGCAGAAACATTACCGCGCGTTTTGGCGTGAAAAATTCGCCGAGGATGATCGGTCCTGACTGTGATGTGATCCAGTATCAAATACTACCTACACGGTATGAGATAGATTCCGTATACATAGAAAGGGAGAACGGACGGCGCTTGCCTATATGAACTACTTTCATGTCTATAGTAGATATATGCTCGACGATCAGATATGAATATCAATCTGGCTAGTACTTCTTTATTATCATCTACTGTCCCCTCTTCACCCCTAGTCTCTCTTGAATATGGCATGATTTCTATTCTTCTTTTTCAAGCCAATTCCTTGAACTATTCGGTGGCATTTGTAAAGCACTATAATCAATCATTATCTAGACCATTGAATCAGCATTGATCTCAAGTCGATTGTTGAAGTCAAAGGGATATCGCGTGCCTCAAAAGCGGCGAGGCGGGCAGCCCCGAAAGGGAAACCCCGGAATTGCCATTTCGACCTTCATTCAACTCTCTTTCTCCCCTCCCCCCTAAATCACCCAAAAACACCCCTCGGTCATTTATTCCCCCCTCCTCTCTCTCCTCCGTAAGGCTATCTTAGAGAAGACGCGCTCTGAGATGCCCTGAGGTGATTCCCCTCCTCCCGGGGTCCGCAGATCTGACCCGCTTCTCGATGTTTTGACCCGCATTCGGTTCTCTCTCTCTCCCAGGCGCATGCGACTCGCGTGGCTGTCCTCTCATAACTGCAGCTTATCGCATCCTTAATTCAGGAACGTATTAATCTTATTCGATGGTGACACCGAAGCAAATCGCAAACTCCGCGGATTGCGATGTCGGTGAACGACTTACCCCCCTCTGCGGACTCATCAATCTCCCATACCAGTCAGCCATATGCATCTGACCTCGAAGCTCTGGACCAGCGACTAAAGCGTTTATCGGAGGAAGTTCTTCCACTTCACCCTTACCTTCTTACTTTACCGACGAATGCCCCATTCCGACTAGGATCCCGCTCTGCGAACAATTGGGCGGTTGGCCATGATCGACCGTTCAGCACGGAGGAACAACAACTTCAGTATATGACCTTTTTGACACATCACGGCGGAGATTCTTTGTTAGTAGCTGTTGGCGATTGGTCTGACGAGTCGGGACATATGGTGGACGATCGTCCTGCAGTCACGAACACCACGGAGAACCCTAGAGACGCAGTCGCCAAAAAGAAAATCAGTTTGAAAGATTACAATACACAGAAGACTAGTACTCCCGGCCCTACTTCTATACCTCCAGACAACCAAAGTCGATCGAGATCAGCCACGGGCAAACGCGACGATTCTACGGCGCGTGCGACGACCCCAGACCTCACAAAAACAGCCGACAGGCTAGATCCAAGGCCAACACACCTCAAGTCGCAGCCACACGTCTCGCCCAGAAAAGACCCTAAGAAACGGCCCTCTATGTCCCATATCGACTCGAATTCACAAATACACAAGCCTTCTGAAATGCACTCTCCTAAGAAAGCGCGACTATCTCCTGAGAAGGAGCAGCGCATGGAAAATGCGACAGCCAGATCACGATCACCAAGACTACCTGCGCTTTTATCGCCTACCCTCCCACCCACCTCCGGACCGAGGCTCCCCCGATTACTGTCACCGACCTTGCCGCCAGATATTGAGAAGGAATTGGCCAAGATGGGAGGACAGTCTCCTGTCCATAATCCACCGAAACGCGAAAATGCGGCTGCGAAGTCGAGACGTAGTGACGAGGTCCAATCTAGGACAAATAATTCTGTGAACAGTGGGACCAATACGAATCATCAGGTCAACCGTACAGCAGCCGGGGCCACTCCGCCGCGACGCATCGTTTGTCTCAAATATGGCAGATCAAATCGGAAGAGAGTAGAGGCCCTCCTCAAATTTTCCACAAAAAAGAAAGCTCCTCAAATGAGCTCTACGCCTAGCGCAGACACGGATCTAGACGAGGTTTCTCATGCCGAAAGGAGGAGAGAAGATGCTAGTCATTCGCGCCATAGTCTCGCCTCCAAGAAGGTCAAATCCAAAACTTCTACCGACAAACCCTCCACGCCATCATTCCATGCACCTACTCAGAACAAGGCCAAACCAGTTTCCTTAACGCCGGTGAAGGAGCACAAGAATATACCATCGCGCCATAGTGAACATGGCGATGGCGATGGCAGGACTCCTATAAATCCGGCAAATAAGCGTTATTCCACCGATATAGGAGCAAAAAGATCACCCTCACAACCAGAGGGTCGTTCTCGCGAGAGCGATCGTCGTGCATGGCGAGATGAATTCCAGAGGTTCAGTAGCATTGGCCGAGATTTGAAGCATGCTTCAGAACGCTATACAGCCATGACTGGACCTTCGGTTGAAGACGAGAAGCTATCGGTTGTGACTGCTATTGAGGCAATCCTTTCTTTCATACTTGCATTCGTCGCAGACAACCAATGTAAAATACTCGCACGCCAGGTTGGTGATTCCTCTTCTTGGGTCTCGATTCTGGCGTACTGGCGAGTAGTCAGGAAGAGAAGCGTTTCATATCCGATCTTACACGGACTCTCTTTGCTGCTTGGTGCAGTTTCTTACGATGCAATTCATGAATTGGATCTCGAACGTCTCGCCCTTAGTCCATTACCGACAGAACATACCCCTGTCCCCACGCCAGGAAGTGACAATCACCCGGCCCCTCCAGACGAGCATAAGAAGACCTGGGACAAGTTCGTGGAACTTAAAAACCGTCTTCCAGAGTGTTACCGTGAATCGCAAAAATTATGGCTCGAGGGTTCCAGAATTCTTTCAGAAGATGTTCTCAGTCAAGAATTTCCAAACACATGGTCAGGACGATCTCATAATCATGCTGATCGAGGAAGGATACCTTTGAAAGCGGGTGATTATGCGGGTGACTATTTCCTACCACTCGGTGGACCGACTCAGCCTATTGAGATAGTGCGGTTTAGTTGGTCACTCCTTCATGAGTGGTGTTCACAGGAGGGTGTTGAATGGCATGAACGACTCGTTCTCTGATACAGTTCTTCGGCCACTTCGCCAACTATATCTTTTAGGACTTTTGCACCTCTTGTCTTGCCCTTGTAGCGTTTTTTCACCATTCCTCCACTTGTCAGTGCCCGTCTTAACTCTTTTTTGTGCCAACTCTGTTCCTCTTTCGAACGTGACCAATTGGCACTGGCGTTTTCAGATTTCTCGACTTGACTGATTTTGTCTATGATACCACAGCGCTGGGGACTCACTGCATTGACTGTACTTAGTATATTATCTCAATGATAATTTGACTATTTTGGATTCTTGTACATGTAATTTTAGATTAAGCTGTCATCCATCATCCTCGCAGTTTACCTTCAGGCTCCTGTCTTTCTTCATCTTACATTATTGTGGTGTCCATAGTATCAACTAATGAGCTTATGGACTTTTTATCCTCTATACTAGCAGATACCCAGTAGATATCTACTAGGTGCTTCGGGAATTTACCCAGAGTAGGTCAGTTCACCATAATGGGTATTGTCATACATATATCCGAAGACGTTCAACATCACATTATTATTGATCCAAACAATATCTATATAGCCTTCGAATACTAGTATATCCCAAAATTCGGAACATACTCGTATCGTGCAGTGTTTATAAATTTTTAGAAGCCTTTAATGTAAAGTTCTGATTGGTCTAGCTGGGATGTACATACAGTAAGCAAAGCATTGATATCCTCGAAGATCACACCCATTACCTTCATTCATTCTCATGTTGCTGTCTAGTTTATTCTAACATTTAGCTTCAGAATCTGAGCTCTGACCTAAAACTACGTCTGCCATGATTATCATTCACCAATTAGTCAACTAGTGCACACTCAAATCGCAGCCTCTTGGGTCTGATCTTACCCCGCCACGTCAAGAAAATTTTCCGATGCCCTAACACACATCTAGAAGCAAATCCCGAAGGGCTTAGAGCGTTTCAGAAGTAAACCAACATGTCTCAGCTTGCAGCAGCTTCCTGGGGAGAAGCCCGACGTCGCTATACAGAGGTGACAGGTCTAGATCCAGATGATTCCCAATTTCCACACCCATCATCAATCGATGAACTGCTTCGGACATTGGAGATACAAAGTCAGAACTTTGCAGATTTCAGATCGCGTAAGGGCAAGTTCTTTCATGTGTTATTTGAAATCAGTAAGCCGATTAGCATTATTGCAAATGTGGCTGGGGGTGAAGCTGAAGGAGCCTTCCCAGCGGCCAAGGTCTGTCTGGGAACTCTGTCACATCTAATTACAACTGCAAGAGGTGTATCTTCTGCATATGACAGTATATTAGATTTGTTGGGTCAGTTGAAGGTTCGTGAGTTGTGCAATATCAAGTTCGTGGATTTGTTTTTGGTTGCTAACCTGAGAATACAGACCTTTCTTATACGCCTGAATGCATTTGAAAGTACAGAAATACCGGCTTCTTTGAAATCACATTTTCTGGATATGCATTTTCTACTTATGAAAATATTTGCTTACTCCACCAAAGCTGTCATGAAAGGAACGAGAGAGAGATTCTCCAGATTCGCCAAGAACCTTTTGTTAGGTGATGATGGAGTTATCTCGGGATATGTTGCCAAGTTAGACAAGCTTACCAAGAGCGAAGATCTTCTTCAAGGTGCATTGACGTTGGCAAATACCCAAAAGATAATTGATGGTCAAGACCGGATGGATCAACACATGGAGAAACTTTTTGCCCTGTCAACGCCGGCACAGGTACAATTTCGCGCTGAAAAAAACAGCTTGACAAGGCTAAGAGTATCCTCCAGCCTTCCGTGAGTCCCATTGATATATTTGAAAAGATTTCGAAGCAGCGTTTGACAGGGACAGGAAGCTGGGTCAGAAATCAACAAGTGTTTCAAGACTGGATCAACAGGAAAGACGCAATCCTTTGTCTTGCTGGAAGTTCTGGATTCAGAAAAACCTTTATCGCTGCGAGTATGGTCTCCTACTCAGATGATTTAGTATCACATGGCGGAAAGGAGTCTCATGACTCGGTGGCATACTTCTTTTTCAGAGATATCAATCCACAGACTAGAAAAGTGGACCAGTGTCTAAGAGATCTTGCATATCAAATCTATCAGAATGATGCAAGATTCTAGGCCTACTTTGACTCACGTTTCTCTTCCTTTACGGAAATCGAGTCCCCTGAAGGCATCTGGAGAGAGGTTTTTCAGCACTATTTTCTACGGCAAAACGATGTGAAAGGGGTTTATCTTGTTATAGACGGGCTGGACGAAACATTTGAAGAGGATCGAGAAATTCTTTACAATTTATTAGCACCAGATGAGAGATTCGATAAGTATCAAACATTATGTATTTCAACTCTGTCATCCTTTTGTGAGAACAGGCTGATTGGTTTTGGCAGACGATGTGCCATCTAGGATCCAAATTCTATTGACAGGAAGACAACACGTTTTCAGCGAGCTCACCATGACAACAAACGAAGATTTCCCAATTATTCATGTTGATCGATTCAAGAATAAGCAAGATATGATGAAATACATTGACCGGAGTATGTCTGAAACTAAATCACTGAAATCGTTCTCGCCAAAATTGAAGAAAGAAGTTGCAGAGACTTTGGCTCTCAAATCGCAAGGGATGTTTCTCTGGGTGGATCTTATGATACGAGAACTTCGAAGCAAACACCGTCCTGTTCATATACGTGGGGCTCTTCACAGAGCTCCGAAGGGCCTTCATGAAAAGGTTACTAGGGTCCTCGAAAACTACAGTTTGATGTTTGAAGACGAGGATGAGGCTGGCGATTTTAATCTTATTTTATCATGGATTACCTGCGCTGCAGAACCTTTACCTCTGGCTGTTATTGATGAATCACTTACGCTTCGAGTCGATGATGAGGACGCTATTCCAGGGCTCGAAGAAAAACTCAGGCATGAATGGGTGTTCTCCTGAACTTAAATCGCTCTGATGGTCTGACAACGGATGATCTCGAGAGCGACTCGGTCAAGCTCTACGAGGACATGGATTTCTTACAAGTAGACGAAAGGGGCACTGAAAACACAGAGAAAGAGGCTGGTTTTGAATTTGCTTCTAACCCGAAACTAGCAAAGGTCGTCTTTTGCCATGCGTCTATCAACGAAATTTTTAGGAGTGGTCTCCAAGGAAAAGTATCTTCCGAGGATAATCCTGCTATAGGCGTTGATATAGCAGAAGCTGCAATGCAGACTTTGCACCAGTGTCTAGAAGTTATTTTTCGAAAGCCATCAAATGGCAAAGGAGAAACTCCCCTCCGAGACTATGCCATTCGACGGTGGTTTGATCATGTTGATCTGACGTGCAAACATATCCTGAATGCCGAGAGAGAACCCGTTGAGGCTTTAGGGGCTTATCTTGTGAGAATATTTCGAGATGAAGAAGTAATGGAAGTCTGGTTACCAGAAGCTTCTCCTGACAATTTCAACATGGAAAATCTCGAGGCTCTACTAAGTATCATCAAACAATGCAGGGCTGCAGATTCAATTCCAAGTGATACACGCCAGTGGGGTCGAAGAGATCGTGACACACCCTGTTGGACTATTACTCCCAATTGTGCGATTTCTTACAAAGGAGTGGCTTGAAGGGAGCACATGGGATACCGATGTCTGTACGCGCATCATCCATCAAGTGTCATGTTTGGAGAATGGACGACTCCCCGATGAAGCTCCCCAATATTTGTCTACAAATGTGGTCCTAGAAACTGCAGAACGTGCCGAACTGAAGAAAAATTCAGAATCGCCATCGCTCTTCGCAATATGGATCATTTAGAAGAAGCGGAGGAGCATTTTCACGCTGCCATGAACTTGGATGAGCGAAACTGGCGCGCTCCTGCAGGCCTTGCTATTATTCAAGGACTTCGAGATCGTCACCAGGAGTCTTTGGCTCTTTATAAACAGAGCTCGGAAATTCTTGTGTCCCTTATTGGTGTTGAAGTACCTGACGAAACGCAAGGGAGTGACCTTGCAGGCGCATATGAGGACATTGCTGAGTCGGCGCTTGCTGCCGGAGACCAACAACTGGCATTGGTTTTCTTCAAGAAGTGTATAGAACTTAAAAATGGCGCAAGCAATGCAATTGCGCAGTATCTTCAGCTTTTGTCCAGGTCGGATATAAATGAAATTGTTCACATTATCAAAAGTTTGGACGTCCAGTTTGAACATGACCCCCCAGTATCTCATACACGTCTTACGGCTTTCATCTTCTCACAAGAACATTTTCTTACGGGTATAGGAGATTTCTGGAAAGTTGCCGCAAGTTTCAAGGCCAAGGGTGAAATTCAATGGTTGCAAAGCGCTTATCGGGCAGCAATTGTGGCCGCATAAACCAACCAACTTGATGTGCCGGAGTTCGCTCTGACTCTAGTACTAGCGGATCTGTTCGATGTGTATGATGATAAGCCGGACGAGGCTGCTCGGATTTGGATACGCTCTCTTCAATTACCGGAAACATTCATCTCTTCATCAAGAGAGCTGAAATACCTACACAGTCTGGTTGGTAGAACGTATGGCATGCATTTGATTCGCCGTGCGTTCGATGCGAGGGTCGGCACAGACGAGTCGAATCAATTTATTAAAGCACTCGAAGACGTTTGTGTCAGTAATGAAGGCATGGGTGATACTATCCCCGACTACTCAGCGCTGCCTCTTCAAAACCTGATTCTGGCAGTTTGGAACAAATCGGTTGGAAAACACGAGGAGGCAGCCGCAGTACTTCGACCATTCATGCAGACGGCGACTTCCGGCGTATATGAAGACTCTGGTCTCGGTGCGCCTATTGTGAATTTTGTCATTGCAAGGATTCTTATTGCAATGGGCGATGAGGCGCGTGGAGTCGCGCTGATGCGGACATACTCTACTCCAGGTGTAATTAACACCCTGTGCTATGGTCGATGTGGTTTGCTCCCTGATCGTTGGATAGGTGGATATAGCAGCAGTACCTGCCTAACTGATTTATGCTGTGACTGTGGAGAAGTCCTAAAGCAGAGAAAACGACTTCCAATCAACGTCTGTGGCCCAGAGCATAGCTTAGTCTCTGTTCCAAACCGCGAAGATCTCCCGCAGGGCAAGGCATATTTCAACGATGAACTGGTTCCAATCACTCAAATTTATAGCGATATTAGGCAGATATGGTAGATTTGAGTCTTTATTGATGTTACGCTAGCGTTTTTCTTGTATCTCTATTGCCATGGCGTTCTTCTAGAGCAAACAGCTTGAAATGAATCGTGATTCCGCATAGCCCATGCCTCCGTTCCCATTTCATACTTTTCCAGTGAAATTGCAATCCCAACATTTCTAGTCCTTATGATCTATCTAATAATATTATTGTAAATATATAGGACAGTCCAGGACTGACAATGCAAATATGGATGGATATAGGCTTGATAGAAGACGTGAATACTACATATCATCATCCCACAAGCTGCGTCACATGCAGAGTACTGCTCAGATCTTTATTTATAACAATCAATGGGTGTTCATTTCAATAGCAATATAGCATTAGGCAAAAGAAGAAGAAAAAATTGCATCAAGACGTGTGGAGCTCTGAGAGATGAAAAAAGAAAACAATAAAAAAAAGACAATGACCAGTCCCGGGCTCGATCCGAGGACCTTATCGGTGTTAACGATACGATATAACCAACTAATCCAACCGGCCAATTGTTGAGAATGGGGAGACATTTTAGCAATAAGTACAGCATTATTGGGCAATTATACAGGACAGTGGATCATACAGATTCAACCTGATCTGTCAACTTAAACCAGCAGCGCTAGAGACGACATCGCTAAAGACACTAGAGAGCGCAAACGCTAAAATGTCAAATTTCACTATCTTGGCTTCCTATCTGATGACCAAACGCCTCCGATGTTCCATCTGCCCCAGTCAACACCAAGGAAAAAGGGAAGAAGATAAGAAATCATGGAAAATAAATAAAACGCTTCAATCGTAGAAAAGACAAAGAAATAGAAACAAGAAATGATATTCGCTTTAACACGAGTGTAGAAATGAAAAATAGATGGTCAAACTTGGCGATAAGCAGGTTGTGTACTGGTGTCATGGTCACTAAATAACCACCCAGCGTCAGGACAGTAGCGAGCCTCTCGACCATATATCCCGACTTCACTCGCCCAGCAGATGACCAAAGCATCGACAATGTCGGCAATGACACTTTCGATGGAGCCCAGGATACTCCAGCCGATCGTTCCTGCGATCAACCCAACGACATAAGCGTATAAGCTACCCTTTATTGTGCCTCCAGTGCTGGACATAGTCAAGCTTCGAGCTGTGGTGACCCAGCCACCGAAACCAAGAGCTAATGACATCATAAAGCGAGTAGCATGTAATATCAACTTCGAAAGCCTATAGGAGAGTAGAGACGTCGAAGATCCCGGGGAACGTGAGAAAGTCCCTGGATGAAGAGATGTTGAGGCAGCAGACGGAGCCAATATGGCCATTTGACTGAGTCCGCGGGAAGAGGTGACCAACGGCTGCGAATGAATCGCCGCATATGTGAGAGACAAAGGGTTGGTTAGGTAAGCAATTGGTGTCGGTATTAGTGAGTAGGCAAAAAGGCTGAGGAGTGATGAGAGACGGGATGGTAGCAAAATGAGAGGCAGTCGGACGAGTAGGCCAACCAAGCGTGATAGGCAAATGGTACCGAAAAGAGTTGAAGTGGCATGGACAATTGCCGCCTGAACAATCTGCCTTGAAGACGGTGCTGGGTTGGCTAGACGATGGAAGTACCACTGGCTCACAGTCGCTGCTGTGACAGAGCGTTGAATTCCTGCAATCACTCCAATTGACCAAAGATAGAACAACACGAAATAAACGCCTAGCCACCAACTACCGACATCGATGATAAATGATTTCGCTCCTGCTAGATGGCCTCCAAGGAAGACACGGGTAAACATGAGCATCCAGATCCAGGTCCAGGACGCCACGCAGATGAGAACTCCCAGTCCTAGGGCAAGGAGTTCGGGATTTGCGGCCAAGATGCGGCATGAAAATTCAAGAACCCCAATTGCCTTTCCGATCGATCGACGACCCCGGAGAACATTGTAGGTCCATAAACTAGCCATCAAAAACGGGACAATGGAGCCCCACCGCATAACCTTATCTTGAATGCTTGTGCCATGCCATGTACCTTTGAAACTCGATATAAACGGGTACAGAGAAAAGGAGTAGAGAATGACAGGCACAGCAACAATGATTACGTGGACTAGTAGCCGCACGTAGGACCGAAGGAGGGCGAGCCATATAAGCGACACGAAGATGGCAACGAGAGTATAAACTCCTAGGAGAAAGAAAGATTTGTGAACGGTGAAGTAGATAGTATCACCCCATTTAGACTTGTCACCGGATGGGGTGGACGTGTGCAAGTAGACAAGAAAAGATGTGGCGAACAGACTAGCTAAAGCAATCAGAAACAACTGGCCCCAAAAGGAGTCATGCATAGAGGCTTCTGATGCAAGAGGCGAGCTCAGTCCATGAGATGATCCTGATGAACTTGGTGGTCTTGATTCATCGGGGGGGAAAGCCTTAGGTAGTCTCGAAGATGATTTCGATACACCTGCACCCGCACCTGCAGCGAAGTCAGAGAACCCCTCATTCAGAGACGGCTGCTCACGGAATCGCTGAATTGGAGGATCAGCACCGGTTACGACGTTAGATGGAGACTGATCACCGCTCCTGTCCGGTTGAAATGAATCTTCTAGTCCGATATCAACCAGATTTCCACCAGTTTTGCCGTCTCTAGTCTCCATATAGGACCCCGGGCTATGCTCCATATTCTCCGGAACAGTTTCGATTCGAGAGTGACGTGTAGTGGGCATTCCCTTTTCGCCGCGCCACGAGCTCTTGATACCTTTGCCATTCCCAGGCCGGTTATCATAAGAAGTATTCCCACCATCCGCTTCTGCAGAGTCTATTGACTCGTCGAGTTCGGAAGAATCCTTGAGGTTACTGTCACCGAAATTTCGCCTTGACCGTTGTAAGGCATAAAAATCGGCGATTTCACGTTCCCTTTCGGTTTCGTCATCTTCTTCCCGAAATTCATCAGGAGTGCCGTAGAACAAAGGAGCTGGTTGGGCAGACACGCGAGAGGCAAACGGGAAATTTGAAATCTGAGAAGCTCCAGTTCGATATGGGTCGCCTGTTCTCAGGAAGGAGCGGGAGGAGGGATTTCGAGAACTAGTTTGCCGTTGATTTGGGTTGGCTCGTCCGGTTATCTGGAGCTCGTCCGGACGAGATGCTATCCTCGACTGCGACTGAGCAAGGAATCGAGACGCATCTAAGAAAGAATACCTTTGTGATTAGCCAGGAGTCACCGAGGAATGTTGTTTTAATTACACAAAAAGAGACATAAGAAAAAAGGCGTACATTCAGAGAACATGGCCCACTACTGGGAGATATGATTTGAGTGGAGATGAGAGAGATAAGAGGGGGAAGCTATTCGACCGCAGTCGAAATAGGCTAGGCATAAGAGAAGGTTGAGAGAAAAAGAACTCCGGAAGAAGGGACGAGGTAGTCACAGAATGCCAGCCTGATCAATCTTCGTCAAAAGAGAAACCCTTCAGGTGATGTAAAGTGCAGTGTGAAAGTGCAAGACGTCGTGGGATCATCTCGTCATCCGCGCAGGTCACGATAGCTGACTCAGCAAGTCGCGCTTGGAGATCATCCGGGCAAGTTGGACCGCAACTCTTTCTATTCTCTCGCGAGATCGAAACTGTGATTTTTTTTACCATCTTCAAAGCCTTTATCTATCTTTTATTGGCTGTGTTTTGTTATCTGGCTGCTGTATGATCGGATGATCCACGGCATATACTAGTCTGTCGCTATACTCGACAGCTACCTGCTCACCGATAACTGCTCTCCATGTCACAGCCATGGGACTATATCGCTAAGCTTGTCTGCATTGGTGATTCTGGCACCGGCAAATCTAGTGTAGGAAATTTCTTTCTGTTTTTTTTCTTATTTTCCTTGCTTGTTCACTTTCTAATCAACCTATCGGGTATATAGCTTACCATTCGCCTCTGTGAGGGCCGCTTCTCCCCTTCTCATGATGTCACCATAGGAGTCGAATTCGGCTCCAGAATTGTCCCAGTTGGTCCACCGGCTTCAAACGAATTGGGAATTGATGAGCTTGCCCTGAATCCGACTACTTCTTCCAGTGAGGCTACCCCCGAGGAATCCGCCACCTCAGGTCTTCCCAGTCCTCCCCGGAAACCGCAGAACCCTCCTACACAAAAACGTATGAAATTGTCCCTGTGGGATACTGCCGGTCAGGAAACATACAAATCGATCACCCGTTCTTATTTCCGTGGTGCATCCGGCGCTCTACTCGTATTCGATATATCAAGACGTTCGACCTTCGTCTCATGTACGCAGTGGCTTCATGATTTGCGTCAGATTGCGGAAGAGGGTATCGTGGTCATTCTCGTCGGTAATAAAATGGATTTGGCTGGTCAGAGTTCCGGGTCGAACCAAAGACAGGTTACTCGCGAAGAAGCAGAAAAATGGTGCCGAATGAATAACATAGTACGCTATGTAGAAACCAGTGCTAAATCAGGCGATGGCGTGGAGCGCGCGTTCCTTGAGGTTGCTGAGCGAATTTATCGCAATATTGAAGTCGGGAAATACGACCTAAATGATAGGCGCAGTGGTGTGAAAGGGTTTGGTGCGTCCGGAGGAACAAATACAGGCGTACCGAGGACAGTCACCCTGGGCATGGATGATGCCATGCGCAAAGGTAGTGGCTGGGGCGGAGGTTGCTGCTAGATGCAAATTCGTTAAACATAATCTAGCATGCTGATCTGGCCCTGATGGGTCATCTAGGTTCTTATAAATATTCTCTTTGGCATATATAGAGAGATACCAGGATTAACTCATGTGCTAATCTGCTGGATTCTCAGGCGATAGCCTTTTTCTTTTCGTTCGCTTTGACAGACAAGCTAAATAATTTGACGAATTCAACTTTATTCTACATAGCCTCATCGATAATAAGCTACTTGCTAATCTTGAACAAAATCCAGACACCTATTACAACCAGTATGCCACATGCCAAGATGCAAATTAACCACGAATTTTGTAAATCAAGAGACCTCTCCTCTCAATCCAGGGTTCATCTTTCTCAGTTTGAGATCTTCCAGCCTGGCAGCCAACGCAAGTGAGCCCACTGTTGATTAGAGCCCTCCATGCCAAATACGATTGCTCGGAAATGGATAAATAGGCCAATGATGACTGCATAGAGAACAGCATACACGACAGTGGAAATCTTGACACCCATCCTGCGGGTGACCCAATCAACACAAAATCCAAACGTAAGGATGGCATAGTAAAGAGCCGGGTAATAATGGTGAACGTAGGTGACGCGAGCCATAATGATGAACGGCAGGTAGTGTAATACCCAGCCAATGACAGGGTAGAGACCGGAGTAGTGGAAATGATCGATATCAGCTTGGCTGAGATCCTGGTAACCTCTCTGCCAGCGCAGGAGATACCAAAGGAACAGGAGGCCAAATCCAACAAGACCAGCAGAGCTTCCCCAGTAAACAAACGGGTTACCAAGAAGATAGTACTTCACAACACTATCATCCCAGGAGCACATGCGCAGACCGACGTTCAAGATTGGCCATTGCCAGAATTTCGAAGCAAGGTCATCCTGCTTGTCGGGATCGGGCACCAAAGCATTATTCGATGTCATCATAGCAACGTTCAAGTGAATAAAGTCCTTAAGGAAAGGCGATTTGTACGATCCAGGGTCACCAGGGGGTACTTTCAGCGGACAGTTAGTTCTGTTATATTGTGTTTCTGAATGAATGACTTACGGCGATCATTGGTGTGGGATTCCACATTCCAGTGAGTATAGACATCACCAGGCTTGTTCTCCTTAGTACAAGTTGTCTCAATTTGTTTGAAACCCCACTGAGGCAGGTTCACGTTGCCAGCCCGCAAATAGCAACCCAGCACTGGATGGCGAAGTCGGAAAGCAGTGGTGAGTGTTCTGACCTTAGAATAGTCCCGAGAAGCAGCATCATCTACCACTTCGATCTTCCAATGATCCTTATCGTCTCCAATGGTGGTGTTTCCATAGGATGAGACTTCCCAGTGAGACTTGGTAAGAGGCGCTTGGATGGCGTGTGAGTGAAGATTTCGGCCAGTCTGTCCGTGAATGAGGCGAATGACATCCCCATCACCAATGAACTTCAGATCACCATTGGCGTCGAATTCCGGTTCATTTCGGTTGGGATAGATAAACCAATCGTTGTTGGCATCTTTATGGTGATAGCAAGTGACCTGTTGTTGGTTCGAACCCTCCGGGTATGTTTGGATGTGGGAATGCAGAAGACCACCACCATAGCCCATGTTCTTCAAAGTGACGCGCGATCCATGTGCAATTTCAAGTGGGCTATCCTTGCCGACTTCAGTGCCGCGCAAGTTGGCCTGGAACAACGAACTCATCTGAGCATCACCGGGGCCGCTGTTGGCGAGTACGAGGAAGTGAAGGTAGAAGGAGAACATGTAGACCAGAATGGGGATGACGATCAATCCTCCTACACGAGCAACAAGATGCTTTGCGAGCACGGCCTAGAAATGTGATGATTAGACATATACTATTTGGTCAACGTTGACAACCACCCATAAACAACGCACCTGTGGCATCTTCAGGTCACCAAATTTGTTCCATAGATCCTCAATGGTGTAAAGGCCAACGATCGCAGTGCAGAAGAATCCAACCCATTTCACACTGCAGACACAGCCGATGCTGAGACCTGTCAAGCCAAGCCAGATATACCACTCTAGGGAGAAGCTAGAGCGCTGCAGGCGATGGAATCTCGCCCAGCACAATGTCGTGGTGAAAGTGAAGCAAAGGAGCATCGAGTCTAGGAGGATGAATCGGGAAATGGTGGCGTAGGAGTTTTCGAAGAGAACCATCAGACTGATCAACCATACAGTGGCACGGCGGAAATTCAACTCGCGAGCAGTATAGTAAGCCAAAGGCACACAAACTATGCCAAAGGCAGCATTGAAAGCGCGCATGAAAGTGAAGTTTACATCTTCCGGGTATTTCTCGCCAGATTTAAATTCAAAGGACCCATTGTATCCGGCCAGGTAGCCAGAAAGGCCTACCAGCATCTTTCCGAGGGGAGGGTGGACATCGAAATAGAACTCGCGCTTCAGGTAGTGGGAACCGAATTTTCCGAAACTAAGAAGATATAACGGTGAGAAAGAGCCTCGAATGGACAGTAATAGGAAATTTGGCCTTACTGAGCTTCGTCCCAGGTGACAATGTTGGAGCGACCGATGCGATAAAGCCGAGTGAAGAGTGCGAGAGCCGTCAGGACAATCGGGGCAATCATCGGCTCCCAGCGAGCTAGGACATGCAGAAAGGATGGAGACTATCATTTGCGCAAGAAATTAGTCAATGATATCATTCTACTATAGGGCAAATTAAACGAAGATTTACCTGGCCAGCCCTGATTTTCTTCGTATCTATCTCAGGTACAGGCGGCACACCTGCTTGAGACTTTCCATCACCGACATTTCTGTAGCGCAAGTCGGTACTATGCTGGGCTCCCGTTGTCGTGGCAGTATCCATTGCCGCCATATTGTGTTCGATTAAGTTCCCAAGAACGATTGTGGAAAATGTTGATGTTAGGGTAAAGGGGGGTTGAGAGAACCAGATCGATCGAAATGAGTGACAAAGGACTTCAAAAAAGCATAGTGGCCAACGAGGGCCACCGAAGAGAAAAATCAGAAAATAAGATCCTAGACCCAACAAATAAAAGAGAAAGGGGAGGGTGGAATGGTGATGAAATGGAAAATAGAGAAGAAGGGGGGGGGAAGAAAGATGAAGGAAGCTCGTGAGGTGGCCAGATCGATAAACACTCCGCTTTGGTCGTTCGCCGTTTGCAGCAGAACGTGGCTATTCCTAAAATAGAACTACCCCAATAAATATACTATACATACTATGTATAAAAGCCATCTTATTTTGGGTCTTTGGGCAATACTAATTATAATATAATAGCATTTATAACTAGCATAATTAATCTGTGAGGCAATTTAATTAATGAGGAGTCTACAGTATCGACTGACATCTAGTAATGTTGGTTGTATAAATATCGTTGATAGGAAAATAGCAGCATTAGGAGAATTCGTACAATGCCTTCTGCTATAACTAGATTTAGATCACTAGTCACCTAATAAGGTTATTATGCTCTTTCTGAGGAGAATGATTGACGAGAAGGCTCCATTAGTACGAGTGCTTTTAGAGAGACAATTGAATGGCCGAAGAGAGTATAAACCTTGCCCTATTTGATCGCCTAATGATCAAGAAATCCAGAGATCAAAGATAACGATGAACTTGAGATGTATTGTCCAAGTCAATTGACAAGATTTTTAGATATCAAAAGAATTCACAGGGTAAAACGAAACATTCGGATTTGAACCAGTTTTGCCAGGGAGGAAATTGTCCATAAATATTCAATAGAGACTCTAGAGCTCAGAAAAAAGGTTCTGGGATCCCTGAAAAGCGACTGGCTACTCTATATCAAAGATCAAGCATGGTCAAGTGGTGAAGGCCCGGCATCGATAGGGTACGTGAAGATATAGTTAGGACCCTTGGCCATAAGGCCATTGCCGCCAGGGCGCATCTGGGATGCAGGAAGCCACAACTTCTTGTCCGAAGTCACCCACATAAGATCAGTCCAAAGAAGGGCATCATCTTGAACAAGCATAGTGGCACGTCCCTCCGGAGTAACTTTCCAAATAGCCAAAAGGTTTGTATCGCTGACATAAATATTGCCATGGCCATCAATGGTTGTTCCGCCAGTAGAAGGGGTAAGAGCAAATGGTTCTGTATAGTCTTCGAGGGTGGCAGCCATAGTTGTGTTCGTGAGAGTAGCGTCCACATGTACAGTCTCAATGCGATATAAGCCACCATTGCAAGGCTGGTAGTATAGATATTTCCCGTCAGGCGAGACTTCAATTTGGTCAAGACCTACTGCAAGAGTACTTCCTGAGGCCCCATATCCAGGGACAAGAGAGCCATTGTACAACATTGGGTACCATGCCGTGGCAGATTCAGAGCCAGCTAGCACACGAACACCATGGCCTGTCGTGAGGTTCAGAACGAGGAGAGCACCGGCGGTATCACTCAGGTATGCAATCTTTCCTGAGGCACTGAACCGAACATCATCAATACCACTGCCCGATGCTTTTATTTTATCCAGATAATATAGCTTATCAACAGTGTCATTGGTAAGGTTCACACCAACAAGCTTGGTCGAGCCGTTCAGACCAGAGGAGCCGCCATCAACCACCCAATATCGTCCGTCCGGTCCAATCCGGGCACCGTCGACACTGACAAAGGTTCGGTATGGGTCAGAAGTCGAGTCACTGGAGTTGTATGAATTCCAAGCCGGGTCTGGATATAGCTTGGTTGTATTGTCGGCAAGAAGCTCTACTATCTGGGGGGCAGCAGTTGTCGAGTAGCGCTGCGACAAGAACCTGCGACCATTGGCAGAAATGCTGATTCCCTGGGTTGCCCGATCTAGCGAATAGACACGCTCAAGGCCAGGGGCATATGCATTGACATGGCTGTAAAGAAGACTGAGAAGCCCGATGAATAGATATGGACGCATAATAGATCGATTTTCAACTTCAATGGCGGGGGTGACAATTGTAGGATTGTTTCGTGTTGAATCCAAGAAGGAGGTATCTATAAGATTCCTCTGCTGAGACTGAGAAGACTCAATTGAACATCGTAAAAGACGCTCATTGCGGAAAGACACCAAGCCGAGTGGTCTCTCTTGTAGTTAACGGACGAAGTGACGTGGAAAACTTGAAGATCACGCAGCCAAGACATCGTCTAACAAATAACGTGGAGACGCTGTGGACTGTCAACAGGTCGAGTGTGAAGCTTGGAACATGTAAATAATTTTGGAGTCATTCAGGTGCCAAAATTTATGGACTCGTTCTATGATGATTGGTCAAAAATATAAAAAAACTCGGGCAATCAAATATAGATTGCGTAAAATGCATCAAACTAATTAATCGTATACAATGCGGAGTCTAGTCCTAATTTGTACTAGGCTATGTCGATCCATCCGAATAGGATCTTACGTGTATGCACAGGCTACTGACCTTTAGAATAGTTGAAAGAAATTCTATTATTTAGCCGTAAACAGGAATTGAGCATGATGCTAATAGTACCCGCATAGGAATAATCCCGTCATTGAGCATTTCTTTAAAGTCTAAGAGCTTTAAGATAGAAACTGATCAATGGTTATATTCTATTGGTAAATTTTCCCTAGATCAAAGATTCCATTTAAGATATACTGGATTCCTGGCTCGGCCAAGAAAAACAAATATCTTTATATATATGATAACGGCCTGCTATATATAAAGAAGATTGCGGTCCCGTTATCAACAAGAGTAAACCTGAGAGAAGAATGGGTAGGAAAAGAAAACCATCAAGATATAGACTGCCACGATACGTGGCTATACGTCCGGTCTTAGATCTAAAGTCTTAGGGACTGTAATATGCTGATTGCTACACTTTTCTCTGTTCAAATTGATCTGATTATTAGATTGTACTTATTATCTAACAGGATCCCGGAACTGCTATCTGAGCCGCTCATATCCAATATACAGACAGCTAGACCTGGACAATAAGCGGCTCATGAGCGGATTTTTTGAGGACCCGCTTATCTTGAGCGTCCCTGATCATGAGCGTAGGTGCTCATGAGTATATTTACTCCGTTCAAAAGTGGATTGAAATCCCAGGACTACCATCTTGGTAGATTACGGCTACCGTACGGACACTTGTTTATCCATCCGTATATAATACTGCTAGTCTAAGTACAATATCAAAATATATAACTTTATTCCTCAGATCTTATATAGTAGTATATTCTACTAAGATCAATCTTCTACGGTTGGTCCGAGAAGAATCTAGTCGCCGCAGTTACGAACAAAAGATTGTTACGCACCTAGTAGGGCAGGCTCTACCACTAGGCCAAAAAGACCAAAATGCCGAATCTCTGAGATTCTGCACGCCTGCCACCACTTATTAATGTTACTCCGTAACAAAGATCTGTTCTGTCTTTTATCAGAATATCGAGATTCTGATTGAGAAAATCTATAAACAGATATTACTGTTATTTTTTTTGTCAATATCTATATTGTATCAGAAACAATACTATCGGAATACAATAGATATAATTACAAAATCGGATCGATCTGATATTCTGAATTTTGAACAAAATTGTATAATTGTATCAGTCTATATCAGTAGTATAATAATCGACAACAATATCAATAAATATAATTGATCAAAATATTTGGAATAATATACTGTAAATATATTTTCCGACTAAAAATAGAAAAAAAATAGAATTCTCTATTATCAATATCAGAAAATAAATAGACAATATCGGTCTGGAAACAAATAATAGAAAAATATAGCTGACCGGATCTAAATATTTTCCGATTCAATATTGTATTTTCAATCAAAAAATTATTTGTATCAGATACTATTAACTATTTACAATATTTTAACAAAATATCTAAATTTTTTGGTTTTTCCGTTCTGATACTGAATAGATTCTATTTTTTTTTTTCTGATATAATTTAAAATTATTGAATATTTTTCAATAATTCCAGAAATTATATAGTCGGATATATTTAGATAATAAAATAGTCTGTATAGTATTACGGATCCTGTACGGAAGGGGCCGCAATCTACAAATAGACCATCGAGAACCAACCAATCTACAACCACTACAACCACCTGCAGATTACGTAACAGAATACCACAGAAAACTATAGCTGTTTCACCAGAACAGAACGATATATAATAACTAGTCTGAGCAAGTAAGGAAACTATAAATATCTCTAACACAAAATCAAATACAAAAAAATACTTATCGTATATCCCGTACTATTCTACAATAGTACGTTCCATACGAAGACCCGTATTCTCCGATACTAACTATCCGACAAGAAAAACTATTGTACAGACGACCACGAATTCTCTGCTGGGACTAAAAAAACCGTGGTCCGTTATACGATGACCACTTATACACAAGAAGAAAGAATATAAGAAACTTATATAACCACCAACTGGTAGATAGATATTATAATATACAGATAGATACCGCCAAGTATTATCTACCACTATACTATCTACCAGCGATACCAGAAAAGAAGAAACTAGATATATAAGAACATTTATTGAGTATATATATATTTAGTTCTTCGCGATCAATCCAACTATTGTTATTTGAGTATATCTTTGCTTCGATACAGTATAACTACAACTATACTCTACAAATAGAGAAACTCTTCGGACTGATCTACTTGGCGCGTATCAACTGATATATCTACAAAACTTGCTCTACAGATCCGAGTCCGTATAAAATTTAAGAACAGCGACGGTACGGTTGCAAGACGGTAGACTTGAGATACGTATTAGAACTACGAAGAATCAGCTTACAGTAACCAGTTAGCACCGCGTAATATATAGTTTATCGAAAATACAAATTTAGCTACTGTAAAAACAGCAAAATCTGGTTTTTGAAAATCTGATTGTTATATAGAAAATTTTCAAATACTGATTTCTACAAAAATTTAACAAATATTTAAAAAAAACTAAAAATTAGAAAAGATTTATCCGAATATTATAGAAAAATAATGAATTATTTATAGAATATATTATCAATACACAAAATACTGTTACTGGCTATAAAAATATTATATTAACAGAAAATATTTTTATTCAGTTTTTCTTATAGATATAAAAACAAATTTACAATATAAATAGAAAAAAAATATAAATAATCGATTATACTAAATAGAATTATTAAACAATTTATTATCTATAAATATAATATAACAATTATCGATTATATAGTTATAAATCAACTACAGATAGTAATAATTCTATAGATCTAAATATTATATCTGCGGTTTTGGAAAATCTTCGATCAAAACAATTCTATACAAATATTGTATATTTTTTCTGAATATTATACTATACTATACTATAGTAAATAATATTATAGTAAATATCGGCTATAGTAATTAGTACAATTACCGATAGTGATAATATCACTAATCGCTATATAGAATCTAATAGAATTGACTATATAGCAATTCTTTCAGAATAGATCAGATAACTGATCAGATGACTGATTCTATTCACTATCGTCAAATTAATATAAATAGAACTATTATTTACCGGTCTAGATAAAAAGAACTATTTTCTCTATTTTATTTCAATCTGAACAATTAAAAAATTTTCTATTGGAACTACTTTTTTCTGCTACTAAGACTACTAGTCAATTCTACTACTAGTTTTTACAGATTATAAATCCGGATTGCTACTGCTAATCCATTTTTTTTCTATTTAGACAATTGTAAAATTATATCTACAATATATGTTACGATATATATTGTATAATATAGTTTTCCAGTTGAGAAACAACTATAGTTTCTTCGATATATCTCTGTTATTTATCCGATATTCTACCGGAAAATTGAATTTTATTTTAAAATGTAATTTTATCTGAAAATTAATTACAACTGCAAGATCAGTCACAGTCAAAACACACGCGACTCAATTTCTGGGGGATACATCCGACGCGACAGTCCAGCAGCTTTCAATCGACCGCAGCGGAATCTCATCAAAGAACGTATATTACCATCCACAATATCCACAACAGCACACCAAACATTTCGATAGGCGCGGTCGCACAGTCGGTTGAAATCCTGATATTCTCGCGTACCTATCGATGATCCATATTTTGACTGTGATGATTATAGCGAACCAGCTCTGAGATCAATTCAAAATATACAAGACAAAAAAAAGCTAGAGAACAGACAATAACGGGAACAAAATTTTGGCGCTTTGACCTTCGAAGCAGTTCAAAGACCATCCATCATCATAACATATTGATTTCAAGACCACCAGTTATAACAAATAGTTTTGCGCAAATTTATCCCATAAGTAATACAATAGCAGACGGCCGTGGATATCTATGACATTCTGAAACTATTCTATAAGATTGCATGAAAAAGATTCGTTCACAAAGCATACGTGCAAGCGGCGGAGTTTTTTCCTAGTTACTGAACCTAAGCCCTCAATGGAAATATATTCACCATATTGTATCAAGTGATTTTCTAATAAAGAATTGGAATATATAGCCGGGGGGAGGCCCCTTGTCTATTCGGAGAAAGCATCACAGATTGCAGAGGGAGACCAAGGTTCTTGAGGCTGGACAAAAGGTTTTGCTTTAAACCTTTTGAAGGAACTCGAATAGCGGTCATATATCGAATATTGATTTTGAAAATCCCAATCCTTCCCTTTCTCCTTCAATATCACAAACCAATGTGGCGTTGGACATAGATTCGACGTATCAAAAAATCACTTCGCGTTCTATTAACCAATAAGAAAGATGCAAAATATACACAAAAACACAAAAGTCTATCATTAACTCCCCCGATTGGCCGTCTGAGCGTCATAAAGCTTCCGAAATGGTCCTCGCTGAGCCAATAGTTCTGCTGGCGGCCCGGCCTCCAGGACCGTGCCCTGACCCATCACAATTACCTGGTCGCTGTCTAGGATGGTTGTTAGACGATGAGCGACTGTGAGGATAGTTCTGTTTGCGAACTCTTCGCGGATGATCTTTTGTATCTTATCGTCTGTCTCCCAGTCGACGTTGCTGGTTGCTTCATCTAATACGAGAACCATCCCTGGTCGCAGCATGGCACGAGCGAGGCAGAACAGCTGCTGCTGACCGTGTGAGAGAGATAGAGTGTCGATGTTACTGTCTAAACCTCCGTGTTGTTGCACGAGTGACCACAGTCCTACTTTCCCCAGTACTGTGATGATTTGGTCGTCAGCCGCGGAGCCAGAGGGAGACATGTTGAAGCGGACAGTGCCTGGAGGAAGGAACGGATCTTGCGGGATAGCAATCAACCGTGATCGCACTGTCTGTCGGGGCATCGAAGAAAGATCGATACCATCAACGTAAATACCGCCGCTGCGTAGTTCCATCATCCGGAACAGAGCAGATAAAAGGGACGATTTTCCACTTCCCGTTCGACCGCAGATACCAATTTTCTGGCCAGGCTTGATATGAAACGAGACATCCTTCACCACTGTATCTGAAGTAAGTGTATATGAAGCCGTGGTGCCACTAAACTCAATTGAGCCTCGAGTAGGCCAATCTTCCGGTGGACTTGTCAGAATAGTCGCCGTTAATGAATCCTCTGGCTGGGTGGTTTCAACATAATCTTTAACTCTAGCAACAGCCTGCAAAGAAGTTTCCAGATCAGTGTAGTAATAAATAAACTGCGCAAGACTCTGGCTGAAATTCAGCACATTAAGCAGAGCCACACTGAGAGACGCACCACTCGTGGAATTAGGCAACTGAGTTGCAAGAGTCATGAGCAGAACAGCCAGAGCAGCAACAATCAGATCGAGCACAAAGTTCAGCCACCGTTGGATACAATATAGTAGATAGACTGGACGCTGCGACGTGTCTAGTCGTTCTTGATTTCGCGTTTCGTATTGTTCCTGTCGACCGAATGCCCGAATGATTGCCAGACCTTCCAGGGTCTCGGAAATACTGGAGAACAAGGGCGACTTTTGCTCGAGGTCGAGTAATCGCAGCTGGCGTGAGGTACGTAGATAGAATTTCTGAAGAACCCAGGTAGCAATCATGACCACGGGAATGAATACCGCGAAGTAAGTAGATCCCGTAGCCATGAGGCCAATCTGAGCGAGTGTCTGCAATGCCATGGTAGTCGCTTGCATCATGGACACCGGCAAGCGGCTGTTAATGAGGGACATATCCTGACTGAAGCGATTAAGGGTCATGCCCGAGTCCGTAGACGAGAAAAACGACAGAGGCGCGCAAAGGACAGCATGGAGTAGTTGGTAATGCAGTTTGGCTGCTGAGATAGGAACAATGATGATCATCATGCACCATATCGAAGCGGCGTTGGTGATGATTGCCCCGATCGCAAAGGCGAAGAAGGCACCGAGGAAGCTTGCGTTGTTTGATATCTTTGACTCTGTCCACCACTGGACCCAGATCTGAGGGAAGTTTGTACAGAACGTGGAAATCACAGTTGTGATTAAGAAGACAAATGCGAGCCAGGTTCCGATTGACTTGAAGTAATATGAGAACACAGCTGTGTCGCTTGGGGCTTGTTTCTTTTTGCCATCAGATGATACTGATGCAGTTTTGACTTGAGCTTGTTTTGATGCTTTAACTGAAGTATCTCCAGTCTGAGTATCGGATGGTTCGTCATCCAGGTCTTTCTCGTTGGTGAGGTTTTGGAGCAAACACTGGACATATCCATCCTGCGAGCTCAACGAATCAAAAGTCCCCTGCTGGACAATATGTCCGCCATCTCCAAGAACGAGAATCGCATCAGCAGCACGAATCTGATGCACAGCATGACTGACCAAAACAACCGTCGTACCATGACTCCGCAACAGCCCATGCTGAGAAAACAACCGCTCAAACACCAGCTTTTCCGTACGCGCATCAAGAGCACTGAGTACATCGTCAAGCAAGACCAGTTTCTTTCGAGCATACACAGCCCTAGCTAGAGATAGTCGCTGTTTCTGACCACCACTTAGCGTGATACCCCGACTGCCAACTTTTGTTTCATCGCCGTCGGGGAAGTGCTGAATGTCTTCATCTAATGCGCAGCACCAGAGAACTTTATTATACCATTCTTCGTCGCATGGGGTATGATCAAGGATATTGTCTTTGATGCTGGCGTTGATCACCCACGGTGTTTGTGGGCAATAGGCAATTTGTGAAAATTGTGAAAGAAGAGAGCCTTGGGAGGTTTCGATTTCTCCTAAAAGAGCGTTCAGGAGGATAGTCTTGCCTGATCCGATAGGTCCAATGACCATGGTAAGCGAGCCAACCGCACAGCTGAGGTCGATATTGTGGAGCAGTATCTTGCCATCGGGCACAGCAGCAAACCCGCCATCCTGACAAGATATAGCATGGCCTTCGCCTGATTGACTAGAATCACTTCTCTTTGGTACCAGGCTTTGCAGCTCTATCTCATGCTGGCACGACCCTGGTGGTGTCGAAGGTGGAGAAGAACCGGGGCCTAGATCGAGTAGCCTGCCGTCAACCCTTTCATCAAGAAGAAGATAATCCTGAATTCGCCTGAAAGTTCCCAATGATGCCGCAAAATTCGGAAAAGAAGACAGAACCTTTTGAAGGGGTGTAGTAAGGAGCTGGATTAGGGAGAGCGATGAAAATGCTCGTGGGGCAGATACCTGCCCTCCATACCACTGCACGCCCGTGATGAAAATCAGAAAGGTAAACGGAGCGGAAAGTTGAACCGGAATAGAGGCTTTGCGGATGGTTAGTGCCGTGCAAGCAGTTTCCGACTATATAAACATACCTAGAATCGCCATATATGCGAAGAAGCTGCGGTAGCGTCTGGATAGGCCCAGCTCGTGTACCCTGGCATTTTGGATGATGCTTTCTACAATCTCACTCAGGCCGGTCATTTTGACGCTCTTCATATTTCGAAGGACTGAAGAAGTCATGGTGACACGTTTTTGGATCGCAGCACTCCACTGGCGCTGTCGTCCTGGGATATACTTGCCGATCCATGTATTTGAAGCGGTTGCAACTGAAAGTAGTTAGCACAGCAATGGAATCTGAATAATTTCAACATACATAGTGCTAGAAGAACAGGAGCAATACAAGCCCACCCAAGCTGACGCTCTAAGAGAACAATAGCTATGATAGACTCGACACTACTGGCCCAGATCTCATGCGCACTCTCAAGCGAGATACTGATCCGGTCGATATCTGAACTGGCATGAGTGATTGCAGCTGATTCTTTGGCATCGGCCAGGCGGATTCGCAAGGTCTTTTTATATACAATGCTGACCAAAGATCCTCGAAGCATGGTTGTCGCACGGTAGACTTTGAAGTTGTAGATTCCGGTGCTTAACTGGAAACGATTAAGCATATTTCTTTCGCACGTCAGGAAAGGGTTCACTCACGGCAATACCCAGATAGATCAAGCCCGTTGCACCGATCAAACCATAACCAACATTCTGGGAACGGTTGTCCTGGGCACTATCCACATAGTCGACAGCTGCAGATAGAAGAAACGGTTGACAGTATTTAAATCCGATCAATGCCAGACGGGCTGGAACAGGTGCCAGCAGCGGCCATCGCAAGGCGCATGAGGCCGCAATCAGGAGAGAGTGCTTTCTGCTTTGTTTTGCTGATGCTCGTTAGCATTGAAACTATAAGCAATGTAAGGCCACCACACACTTTCCGACCAAGCCTTTGCCATATCATCTCCCAACTTTTTTGACGCAAGATCGCTCTCAAGAGGATACAGATCCTCCAACGCAAGAGGTTTCTTATATCCACTCCAGAAAAGACGATTCAACCACCAAAACACGCTGAGGTTGTAAACACTGCTCCTGCTTTCTGGAGTGACCTTCACATCGGCTCCCAATGGAATCTGGTCCTTTTCGCGAGCCTCCAAATACGTTATTTCCAGCTGAACTGCCAATGCGGCCGTGAAAACAGCCGGGATGGAGATTGCGACATGGCGTAACCAGAGCGTTCGTGCTTGGGTCGCATCGCACAAGACAGCAAAGAAGAGATAGATATTCAATGTTGCAGATGGACGGATTGATCGCGTGTGTTCGTAATGCGAGAGAATGGCAATGGCGAAAGCTGTCGCAAGCGATACGGCGGCTGACGGAATGGAAGCGTCGTTGCGGGCACTCGAGCGCAGACACCAGAGGACGAGCAGTGTCAGACGAAGCGCGATGAGAATTAAGATCGATCCCTCAGAATAAATTTAGCATTGTTATCGTAAGATTCACGAGTATGCGACTCACCAATTTCGCTTTATGAGCCCAAGAAGGCGTCGTGACGATGCTGGCTCTCACCAAACGAACGAGTCGCACTGCGGCAAAGACCAAAAACAGCGCAGCGGGGACGAGCGACAAGAAGATCTGCTCAAAGTAAAGCGTAAAATCAAATCCACTGCGGCAGTCTGGAGGCACAGAGGGTCCAAAGGACCGATCGGCCTCGGGACAGGCCGCAGCTATCATCCTGCATGTTTCCTGGAGGAGTAAAGAGGAAAAGATGAATTGAATCTTCGAAGTCGCAAAAAGAAAGACAGGAGGGGAGATGCTGGATTGGGAATGGTCGATACCGGATGTTACTATAAATACGGCGATACGGTACGGTAAGATCGATGTAACCCCAAATTACCCAATCAGAGCCCCGCAAATCCACCTTTGTTGATCTATTTATCTTATCGTGGTTTATTTATTCGAGAGTCACTCTCTTTCTTTTCCTAAGTCCTCTTTTTACACTCTTGAAGCCATTCAGAAATTAATATCCAAGATGACATTGACAGACCAGCCCAAGGACGCCGCCCAAGACATCAACCCGTGGAGCGTCAGCGGGGCGATCGTCGATGGAAAAGTCAAAGAGATCGACTACGACCGTCTGGTCGAGACATTCGGAACGCATCTGATCTCAACTGAGCTACTGGAGCGATTCGAACGATTGACAGGACACAAGCCACATCCATTCCTGCGACGAGGTCTTGTTTTCAGTCATCGCGACCTCGACTGGATTCTCAGCCGTTATGAAAAGGGCGAGCCTTTCTTCCTGTATACTGGTCGCGGGCCCAGCAGTGACAGCATGCATCTGGGGCATATGGTGCCATTTACTTTTACCAAGTAGGCTTTCATAATTATTTAGACCCTGCAATATTTGCTGATCTGACCTTTTAGGTGGCTGCAAGACGTATTCGACGTCCCCCTCGTGATAATGATGACCGACGACGAGAAGATAATCTTCGGCAAAAAGGCCTACACACTAGAAGAAATGCGCGGTTTCACACGAGGAAACGCAAAGGACATCCTAGCAGTCGGATTCGACCTCAAGAAGACCTTCCTCTTCAGCGACTTCGACTTCATGGGCGGGGCCTTTTACCAGAACGTGGTGCAGATCTCCCGGCTAATCACATACAACAACAGCAAGGCCGTCTTTGGCTTCAACGACAGCGACAATATCGGCAAGTCGCATTATGTGGCCGTTCAGTCGGCGACTGCGTTCGCAACAACGTTTTCGCATATCTTTGGACCTGATCAGAAGAAGAACGCAACGATTCCTTCGCTTATTCCCTGTGCTATTGATCAGGATCCTTATTTCCGTGTTTGTCGCGATGTGGCGCCTAAATTGGGATATTGCAAGCCGGCTTTGATTCACGCTAAATTCTTCCCTGCTCTGCAAGGACCGGGGTCTAAGATGAGTGCTTCGATTGAATCTAGCGCTATCTTCATGAACGATACGCCTAAGCAGATGTATGCCTCTTGGTAAATTGGTCTGAGTACCGCTAATAGTTGAAATAGTGAGAAGAAAATCAACAAATACGCCTTTTCAGGCGGTCGTGTTACGATAGAGGAGCATCGTCAATTCGGCGGCAATCCAGACGTGGACGTTCCTTTCCAATATCTCAGCTTCTTCTCTGACGATGACGAGGAGCTCGAGAAGATCCGCACTGGCTATCAGAAGGGAGATATTCTGACCGGAGAGCTCAAGAAGAAGTGCATCGTGAAACTGCAAGAGTTTGTAAAAGACTACCAGGCACGTCGGGCGACAATCACAGATGAGCTTCTCGATGAGTTTATGACTGTCCGGCCTCTTGTTTGGAAGGGTCGCGCTGGTAGTGCTTGAAACAGAGAGCAGTATTATATCACATATTATGTAACTAGCAGACATTGTGGAGATTTCTGCCTAAGTCTATCTTGCATTGATTCTATACAACAAGAAAGTCACTTTCAAGGGGTGATTCCCTTGATCATTCTCAATAAATATTGCAAAACATAATCACTAATCACCTAAGACGTAGGTTAAATAGTAAACGGTTCCTGACTTTCCAAACTATCAACCCGACCTAACAAGAATTCCAAATGTCTAAACGCCGCACTTGGCTGGTATTGAGGTACTAAGCTCATGGTTAGCATACGATCATCTCAAATATCCAAGACAGGCATACCCATATGTCCACACAGCGCCACCTCCACAAACGTCAACCCCCTCTCAGTCCTAGTCCTACCCATAACCCCCGACCCAGCCGACATATTCGCATCCGGCGGAACATAAAACTTCCCATCAATGGGCTTCTGAAATCCCTGTAACCCATTCCAGGTCATATTCTGAATAGCGAGAACAGTCGCATTCGGGAGGATGGTATAGTCCATTTCCCCCTGTCCGATGACAGCGCGACTGACGTGCTCGATGACGCGGGGGAGGACAGTCTGGCTAGACCAGAGACCTGCTGCGGCTGTTTGGTCAGTGTCGTTGATGAATACTGGCTGAGAGATGCATTCTGCCCATGTTGCGTTTAAGGGGGCGTTGATTGCTTTCTGGACTTCGGGACGGTTGAAGTAGATTTGCGCCCCGGGTGGGAGGTAGTCGTATGCGCCTGGTGAGCCTAGTACGTCCCATAGATTGGGACATGTGTTTGCGAGATGGTATGGGTCCCAGCACTGTAAGTGTTAGTTATATCAATAGATTAGGGGTTAGAAGGCTCACAGGGTTAGGAATGAAGGCATTATTGCCGATGGTCATGTAGAGATCACAATTGGCTGGTGCAGGGGGCATTGGGCCTGGAGGAGGGAATGTCAAGTGCTTGTCGATAAAGTCAGTCGCACCGCAGGACTGAGCCTTATCACGAATAGTTTCAGCAAAGGTGTCGTTGAAACTGAACAGCTTCGACCAGGTCTCGTAAGTCTGATAGGCAAAGAGCTCTCGCTCTACATCGTTGGAAGCAAGAGTAGGGTCATAGAGCATAATACCATCCAGGTTACCTAGACTGGTATCATTTGCATCCAAAAGAGCATTGGCTATGTAAGGCACAAACATTCCTGAAATAGTTAGATATTACCTCTAAAGTAGATTTTATCACAAACCAGCATATGATTCCCCGGTGATATACACCTTCTTCTCCTGGAGCTCAAACAGCTCGACAAAATTCCTCAAGAAACCCAGAAACTGCGTCGCAACATCTTTCTGCGAAGTGACACTCGCATTACCCACAGAGAAACCGGTCCCAACAGGCTGATCAACCCACAACATATTCGTGAGACGATGCCAACTGTACGGATTCGAGATTGGCTTGAAAGTACCATACTGCCAGAGGAAGGGACCGTTCTCTTGAAGAAAACCTTCCATGGAACTACACCCAGGACCGCCATTCAGCCAGATGGTGATCTCGTCTGTTGCATTGGGATTTGTGGATGGGAAGAACCAGAAGTAAAGCTGTCTGTCTTCTTCTGTCTTGTTGGAGACTGGTAGAAGACCGGCATAGGATTCGCCGACGTCAAAGTCGACGTCTGGGATTCCGGTGCCATTTACGGCGAATGCTGAGACTGTGTGAGTATACTAAACGTAATATGAGATGGATTACTATACCTCTTGTTCGGCTGTTAAGGTACTTGGCCTGGTCTCTCTTGGATACCTTAGGCATCGGGGGCCTCGAGGCAAACAGGTGCCTGCGCTCTGCGTGAAAAGCAGCATGACCACGACCAGGGCCTTGAAAGCTGCCACTGGAAGATCCAAGGGCAGCAACTGCCGAGGAGTGCAGCCAACCAGCCACCAGAAAGAAAGAGAAGACTGAAAACAGCATGATCGGCACGAGTCTCAACAATTGGCGATAGTCACCAGAAGTGACTTGACAAGGAATCAAACAAAATGAGGGAATGAAGAATGCATATGTTGACAGTCTGTGATAGAACATTCCATCCTTGGGCAAATGAGAATTACTAGCTGTATAATAGAAAGATGTAACTTACAGAGGGGGTATTTGAAAGTGGAGCGATCGCCGCGAAATACGAGGTTGTATGAATGAATAGCCTCAAAATAGGATCTGCTCACCGCGAGTTTGATCACATTGCACTGCCCACGTATGCACACTTTCCTATCCGCAAATCCTTCAGGATTGATGGCGCCTTTCAGCCGCAGGTTGAGTAAATGCCTAATTCGAGGCAAGCAACCCTTATCAATAATGGGGCGAAAGAGGGGAAAAGAAGAGACCCCATGCATATTTAGAGAATTGACGGATGATTCTCTCTTGCTTGGCTATACTTGGCTATACTCGAAGTCTTGATTTTGTTGAGTCTGTCACTGCTTCCAAGTCATCAATATGTTGGATTCAAACACAGACAAAGAGTTCTCAGAGCCGTTTATTCCTCATCCTGAGTCTGATGATGGCTCATACACGCCCAATCCAGCAATAACAAAGTGCAAGGGCAAGAACCGTCTACAAATCTGCTTGTTCATTCTTCTCGGGATCCTCATTGCCTCATTGATCTGGTGTGTGGGCATCATCGCTATCCTTAGTCGCACTCGAAACATCACATCTCAAGACCTTTCAAACCCCACTCCTCCATCAGTCCAGACAGAAAAACAACTACAGACCTCACCCAAACACATCCTCCACTGCGGCGACAACCCCACCGAAGCCAAAGCAATGGGCTGCAAATTCCAAATCCACTCCTACGCCTGGGTCCCAGAGCCCTGTTTCGACCCAGTCCTGCAAGAAGAATGGCTGAAGATCCGAGACTGGGAATACTACACGGACAAGTACAACCAGGGCGAGCAGGTGAATATCAGCGTCGCTTTGGCGGGGGAGAGACGGCTGTATTCGACTTGGGGACAGCATATTGAGCATTGTGCTTTTACTTGGAGGAAATATGTTCGCACACAGACTGGATCGGGGGTGTTGTTGACGAATCGGGATTTGTCTTATGAGCATGCCCATCATTGTTCGGATGCGTTGAGGACGAAGTTTGAGCATCCTTGGGATGAGGTGAATACTAAGGTGACTGTTGAGTTTCACATGTGTTAGATAGGTAGATGGGATAGATGAGATGAGATAATATTCATGAATGTACATTGTCGTTGTTTTATTTGTATCAACTATTTATTTCATAAAACCATAAATATATAAGCCAACTAGAAAGGATTATGCCCATGCTCATGCTCATCACCATGACCTTCATGGTGAGAATGCTCATCATGATCCCCATGATCCATCATCTCCTTCTTCGCCTCATCCTCAGCCATCTCCTTCGCAGTCCCATTAAAAACAACATGCTCCTTAACCCAATCCACAATCGGCTCCCACTTACGACACTTATGCAGGGTATTAAAGCTAGGACTCTCACCATTGAATCCCTCAGGATCATTCCAGATGAGATACGGCGTCACATCAGCCGTACACATGAGGTTCATCCGGAGCGTCTCGATGCAGTGGTCGACGTGCCAGCGGACCATGTCTGGTCCTCCACCCCAGGACGCATAGTTGGTGTAGTCCCATTCGTCTTTGTAGGTGTATTGTCTGATCAAGTTCAGGCAATGGATCTGGTGGAATCCTTCCAGGAGACCGGCTGTTGGGCTGTTGGGCTCTCCGGGATGAACGCGACGCCAGTCAACGTCGCTTGATTCATTCAGAGCACCGAGCTTTTCGATTGGGACGGGGAATGCGCCGTCTGTTGATACAGTCTTGTTTAGCTAGTGTTCATCAAGTAGGTCGAAGGGAAATACTCACACTTCCAGAGATCAGTCCATGCCTGCTCTAGCTCAGCAGTTGGTTTGCCTCTGTATTTTGTCGGTGCAGTAGAGAACTCATTCTCAAAAGTAACCCATTCGTACTCGACGGCTTCCATCACCGGTGCTATCCAAGTCAGTCACACACTCAAAATGAATCCAAAGAGAAAACTTACAGTATGCATTCATTTTCGTCGCACATTCAATATCACTGGGCCCTGTAGATTTCACAGCCATAGATGCTGCGAAAAATACGACCGAGCTGAAGAACAGCGCGATATTGAGGTATAGCTCCCATCTTGTCGAACGCGTAGACTCTTTGGTATAAACAGGCGCTGAAAGCTCCTCGTCCGACGCATTGTCTAGAAACGGGGCATTCTGTTCCTCCATAGAGGAGTTTTGAGATACCCTTTGGAAAGTGGTTTTCTCGCGTATACCCATATTGTCGTTTGAGTTCCAATTCCAGAAAGTCATCCTGAATATTTTGACAGATGTGAATTTGAGAGAATATGGAACACAAGAAGGTGGGATTCAACCAACAAAATCAACAATTTGACCTGCTCTTGGAAAATGCTACATGTACCCTACAGAGTGGCGGAGTCTGATGTTTTGCAAAATACCACTCCGTATCGATCTCGTATCACGCAATATCGCTCATCTAGCCCTGCGATCGCCCTGTAGATCAACGACACATCTACACCCAGCCCAGTAGACTATTTTCTGAGATAAGAGCGGGGGTTCCAGTCGCCTCTGCAGATCTTCTATCGCCAATGCTCAAGATTCCCCGAATCAGAGATCGCCTATTAAGCACTGTCACACACTATCGGAGCAACAATGCCCTATCGGTATACCGTTGTCCTTGATGGAACGTGGGGGCTGGAACCTAAAGTAGCAATGTATACAGATCTTATGTAATTCATGGTATCATTTCTTTTTCTTCTTGCACCATATTCGTTTTTCGGAGTCTGCACGGAAAAAGTAGGATGCTATACTCTCACTGGTCTATCACATGGGCTAGTATCTCAGTATCTAATCCTGCCATAGTTTGTATACCTTGGTACACTCGAGAAGGCAAGTACAGCCTCCTTGCTGAAGTTCTGAAATGGCATTGTCTCAGAATGGCAATACTGTTGATTTTTGCTGTTTTGGTAATGGCTTCAGTTTCCCAATCTAAACGTCGTGACTGTAGAGTCACTTCCATGCTGACAGGTTGTATACCAAGCAGATGGCGTTTTACTTTACAAAATTGGTCTTAGTAGCCTGTATCAAGAGGATTGTTCCAAGTCTTGCATTGGGTTGGAAGGAATCCGGACAAAGCGCTAATCACATACGCTGGTTACATTGCAGAGAAAGTGGCTAGAAGTTGCCCGACCATGTCCAAAATCAGGACAGGATTGGACAGCTGGAGTGATTGAGCTGAGGCGCGAGGACAGTAACCGGCAGATAGAAAAGTCAGTATCGCCGTCAAGCACCTTATCATGGACTACAAATTGCCTGCATTCCCCCGTCTTCGAAGTCCTATTCCTATCCATCAGCCAATTCCTCTCTCCAAACAATCTACATAACTGTCTACCTTCTACAAACCTCCTCTTACTATCTCCTCCAAATGAAGACCACCGCTCTCGTCACCATCCTCGGTCTCGCCACCGCTGTCGCTGCTACTCCCCTCAAGCGCGACGTCGAGTGGACCGAGAAGTACGTCAAGCCTGAAGTTGAAGCTCGCGACGTCGAATGGACCGAGAAATACGTGAAGCCCGAAGCACGCGATGTCGAATGGACCGAGAAGTACGTCAAGCCTGAGGCCAGAGACGTTGAGTGGACTGAGAAGTATGAGAAGGCTGCTCGTGACGTTGAATGGACGGAGAAGTATGTCAAGCCTGAAGTTGAAGCCAGAGACGTTGAGTGGACGGAAAAGTACGTCAAGCCTGAATAGATGAAGTCGACATGCTTGTACAAGGTCGTGGTACCGTCTCAATGAGGAATGTTTGTATGTATCTAGATACATGAATATATCAATGTCCTTACGTTTTCATCAATGCTGGACTCTATTCGTCTGAGTAAGTATCGGTGTAGCTTTCTACAATTCTACTATATATTTGGCAAAGTAGAATGTAAAGAAGTTAGACGTTGCCAGATCCAAGTATGCAATATACATTGACATGAAGTCGATCCGAATGCCTGAGAAGCTCATCTGATCAATTTCCTTTTACCACCCTAAACAATACATAGTAATATGTAACAAGGCAACCGGCTACATTACCAGCGAAAGACCCTTCCATACTAATAACATAAGCACGATCCTCAAACCAGCACTACTCAGCAGAGCATAAACTTAATATCTCGCCATCACGGCGTTATGCGGGGTATCCCCGCCCGATTTCTTGTATTTTTCAAAACACTCTTGGCAGGGTCTATTTCGGTTCCTGATCTGCATTTACCGAGCCGAACCGCGTGGTACTGTGAGATCTGTATTACCCTAGTAAAGGGAAAGTAAGCACTAGCAAGCTTTTTAGCCAAGATTGTTGGCAAGGCTTATCTTTCAGGCCAGAACCAGGGAGGGTCTGCTTGAGGGATTGTATCCTATTGGGTGGTTGATTGTCCTTTTTGGGGAACTGCTGTCTGGCATTTGAGATGTTGGCCAATGGTATTTGGGGATTTGAGACAGTTGGTCCGGTGATCTTTCCCCGCGAATGATAGCCAATCAATGGAAATATAAGGCCAGCGGCAGTTTCCGATTTAGGGCATTTGAGCGACGGGTCTGGGTTTGATGTGACGCTGTTATCTATGTTAATTTATGTAAATTAGAACAAATAATGTGCGTTAGCATGAAGGACCCAAGAGTAAGTCCATCTAACCAATATGGGCATTTCTGGGTATGAGCGATGGCGAAATATATGTTCCACAACCAGAAGGATCCGACCCCAGATCATCTGCTCTAAGGCTTGATGCCTAAGACTGCAGCCATCCCACCGCGGCTTCCGGACACTAGACACACCTGACAGTTGAGCGGGAGCCACCATAAACGTCAATCATCGGATCCCCATCACAACTGGCTTTACAACAAGCAAGATAGATCCAATATAGACATTTGGCCACCTAAGCTTGAAATCTTCATCTTTGAGTCCGTACAGGCCTCCCATCACCCCAGCCCCGACGATATCGTCAAAATCACTTAACCCTAACGCAACACTAACGTGGCCGTAGGCCGTAACGCTATTGTTTGTCACTTGGTCTCATACTGTACGTCGAAACTTTGAGGTAATCCTTTCTGGACTCGGCGAGCTCGATTGAAAACTTTCCTGGCAAAGCCCCTCACTATTTTTATGACCAGGATTTTGGTTTAAAAACCTGGGTAGTTTTAAAACCAGGAAATGATCACTTCATATCTATTATGTGCTCCTTGTCTTTTATTCAAATTATGGGAGTTCATTGTCACTGAATGCAGGATGGGGCCCAAAATTTCATATTGACAGATTCTGATATACCGTATAGCCTGCGCATCCACTAAAGCGGCAATCAAATAGCTAGTAAAAGAATTTCACAACTTTGTCCATGGTATTCGTCATGGAAATGGTGTCTCCCCGATAGGAAATTTTCACCTGAATCAGGTGCTCGGTCGCGCTCATCCCATTCCAAAAAAACGCCTTCCAGTTTCATGGGAGATTGTCTATTCCATTTGGATCCTGATCCCAGTAAGAACTTTTCCCATCAATCCTATGGCCGACTAGAATCGCAATCTGTATGTATTTGCCTGGATTTGTTCCAAAGATCTTTTCGTCGGTTATATGATACCGGAATGTTGCTATTATTTGGTGTAACTTATGTTGCCCTGCCGATCGAAGCGAGTCAATTGCGATGAACGCGGATTTGATCTGGCAAATGGCGGCGACAAGATCTTTCTCTCCGTAGCAATCTTTTCATTTGTTTAATAGTGGCGAAGGAGCCGTCGGCTCTACACCACTGCATCTCATCACGAGACCGTCTGGATGGTTAAATGTAAGATATCACTCGTAATAAGAACATTTGATGGGATTGCTTTTGATTTAGTTAAAAAATAGAATGAGTCCTTTTATATATATCTATAGAAAATCCTTGTTCAAAGATCTGTTGGCGATAATGTTATTGATGGTCAGTCTTAGCTCTAGATACTCCAAATATTCAATTAGCTGTAGAAAAAATGACTGAACTCTTATTTCTGATTTAGCTAGTTTCCAGATACAAGATTGGAGCCCTCCATTTCTAAAACGTTTAAATTATAATATAGAAATAGAATTTGGTATTGAAAAACTGAATCGGTATTCTAACTTTCAGGGCGAGAAGTTATTGCCGCTAGTTTCGATTTCTTTTGCTCAAGGTTCCGCAGGAGTTTGTTCTGATCTGCTATTCGGATCAGAAGAGATTTTTTTTTTCTATTCGTAGCTGATTATCTGCCGAAATACTATTATATTCGCCGGTTTTCGTATTTTGAGAAAGATTGTCGATTTAAGTATTGATATTTCTAATAGTTGTATTTTGCTTTTTTTAATTTTTTTGATTGGTCCAAAAAAAAATTGGAAACCGCTGGAAATTGAACTGATATCATTTATTTTAGCTAATAAAACGGAATAGAATATTCAAGGCAGCACAGTCGGTATATGTAGGTCGAATAGGACAGAGAAATAACGGTAAACAATATTCCAAGTAGGACTATCTGTTAGTATTCTCTTAAATAGACTGGAACTCGTGCGAATTATAGGATAATACCAAAGATACTATCTCAATAAATATATATATATAAGTTTTCTTCTATATTAGACCAATTCTCTTGTATATTCCTTACATTTGTGGACAAACCAATATTCCCCGCTATACTAATAATATATAGAACAGCTATTAAAAGAAATTATATACTATATCTATGTTCTGGAAGATATAAGCGAGAAACAATATAATATTCGATTTTTTACGGATTCAAAAATAAAGCCAGAAATCTTGAAAACTCTCGCACAGTGGCTCGATTTTTTGGTTTCTATTGCAGCATTTTGAGAGCAAATATAATAAACAGTCTTTTTTCTTTTCTATCAAAAAATAGTATTAAACTGTCAAAATTGAAATTTGCGGCCGGAATCAAATAAGAATACAGAAAATTTTTTTCTCAATACTATTTGTAAACTATAGTCTATTTTGTAACAAATTGGAAAATATATCTTCTACTGAAAATAATCTTCGCCAGATTATTTGATTACAATTTTCCAGAAAAAAAAACAGTAGATTTTTTGAAAATATTCTGTAGATAAATAGCGAAAGCTATTTAGAAGAATAGTATCGGCCAGAAATTTCTATAGCTGTTAGACAATTTAGATATTTTTCGAACAATCCAACTATAATTCTGTTTTTACTATTGTTCCGAAATTCTATATATCAGTACTATATATCTAACCAGTTTTAAATAGAATCTCCGGAATACAAAATAGTTGAGATTGGATATTATAATTATATAACAAATTGTCAAAAACGGTAGTACTGAAATCGGATATTTTCAAAATAGAATAAATATTTCAAAAAATAGATTTTGACAGATAGAATTTTTGATAACAGATATAATCTCTAATAACTACAGAATTCTCAAATACAAAATAGATTATCGATTTTGAAATCTATAAGAAAATCAGATATGAAAACTAGATAATTTTGATTTTTGATTTATCAGTATAAATAATACTGTATTCAGAATAGAGAAAATCTAAATTTTTAAATAAAATCTTCAAAAAAAAATTTGAAAATTTCTGCTGATAAATCAATATTTCCTAAATATTTTTCTCGATATCAAATAGATTCTCTAATAATTCAAAAACTAAATAAATATATAATCTAAATTGATTTTTTAATTCAAAAAATTCTTGAACTAGTCGAATATATTTTTTTGTAATCTAGAATAGAAAAAAAATATATTGTAAAATTTCTATTTTTTTTTTCTATATCTTTTGTTTTGTTAGAATTACAGTTTGTTATTTTGAATATAGTATATTTGATTTTCTATTACAGCTATTTTTGAAATATTAACTACTAATATTATTTTAGAAAATAAATATTTGTTTACCGAAATATATTTTGAATTAGTTAAATTGAAGAACTAATATTCCAGCCAAGTTTGGAAATTATACAGTATTTTTCTATAGATTTTTCTATCTAATCTGGATAGTATTTTTGAAAATTGTAATTCGGATTCTGTTTTTTATCAATCAAATCTGATTTAGAAAATAGTATACAATATAATAGAATTAATAATAATATTCTAAATATTTTTTTTTAGTAGAATAAATTGATGTTCTATAGAACAGTCGGAATATAACTATTGTAAACTGATTCTACCAAACAAATAAAAAAATTTTTATATCTATTCCGGAAGATTGTATATCTTGGAAATCTCGGCAATATCTTTTTCTGTTTCTTTGTTGATTATATAATTTTTTCGAATACAAAACAAAAGAACTATTGATTTTTGTATTAGATTGGTCTATATTAATATAGATTTTTTGGATAAAAAATTTATTAGTTGGAAAATATTGGATATTCAATATTTCTGGATCTATATATTGATCCAAATAATCGATATTTTATTATCTATTCAATTAACAAAGAATTAATAGTTTTGGTTCTAATTAGCTGTAGAACAGTAGAATATTTTTGTATTTTATATATCTGTATAAATTAATTTTCAATTGATTCTAATAATAATTCTATTCAGATACCAGACAAATTTTATAGTTCTATTATTTAGTATATTTCTTTGATTTTTTATCTTGAAAAAAAAATATTTATTTATTTATTTGTCTCTATTATATTTTGATTTGGAAAACCAGATTTGTTTGTTTCCAAATGGACTAGAATAGTTCTGAATATTATACTATACTATACTATATACTATACTATAGTAATATTGGCTATAGTAATCAATACAATTACCGATAGTGGTGATATCACTAATCGCCATATGGAATCTAATAGAATTGACTATGTGGCAATTCTTTCAGAATTGATCAGATGACTGATCAGATGACTGATTCTATTCACTATCGTCAAATTAATATAAATAGGGCTGTTACCCCCCGGCCTAGATAGAATTATATGTGCCATATGATTTTGCCGCTAAATTTACGTTCACTATCAACACCGTCGGAGCGGGACAATATGGTACCGAAACCATACCGCATCGATACCGCCTCGGCCATGTTTTTTTCAAGTTTGACAATAACAGTTTGCAGACAAGGCTTTGTTGAAATTAAATTTGGTTTAGCATTTCGCAATTGGTATCCCCAAGACCAAATTCAAGACAGTGCCGCAGTCTATTGCCCGATGATAAGACGGACCATGTTTGGGATAATATACGATGATCATTTACTGGTGCTACCGCATGATGACATTTGATAAAAGGTTATTATAAGAATAGTGATCCGATCGAAATACAAAACTGATAACAAAGCAAAAACGTCCATTGAAATGAATCTGGACCAGCGTTTGACAAGAACAATTGTTCCACCGCAACATGCTGCATTCGCTCAAATTAGAGCCCCGAGAGCAATACAAGGCAAACCCAGACCGATAAGATCTCCATCCTGTTGTTTATTCAGTCAGTAATGCTTAAAATAAAATCGAACCCGAATCGACTAACCGCGCTGGAAGGGGAGTTCTGGCAGCATGCGATGTTCTGTTGACACTTCTTCTTAACCAGGTCTTGGACGGCGGCAAGGCCCAAAACAAGAGGCACTGAGAAAATTAGCTCCGCAGAGATGGATATTCAGAACTTATATTCAACTTACCTTGGGCATCCAGCTGTGAGCATTGATCGAAAAGGCCAAGACCATCAGCCCCAGATCCAGTTCCGATAAGATGGCTGAGCGTGCCAGCTAGTATGCCTTTGTTGACATCAGTTGTATCGCCAGCATAAGTTGCCTTGTTGCAGCAGGAAAGCTGCGCCTGGTCACCACATTTGGCCTGCGCTTGCTTCACAGTCATATGTTCAGGAACCGGAAATTTCACAGCTGTATTGCCTTTGTTTCCAACGCCATTGCCGTTGCCAACGCCGCCTGCGCTTGGCGGTAGCGCAGCAGCTCCAGCTGCGAGCAATGCCACAGAAATACCAAAGAAATGCATGTTGAAAAAAAAATGAAAAAAGTGCAGAAACGAGCGATACTGCTAAATGTCTGGAAAGAATGAATGGTACTGTCAACCAAGAAAGAGAAAATAGGAATTTATATAGATATCACTGGTTATCCGATCCTGCATTCCTGTTCTTCAGAATTCCCTAGATCTCCTTTTCTATCTCCTTATTCTATCCCTTCATTCTATTCCCTTGTTCTATCTCCTTTTCTATCTCCTTATTCTATCTCCTTATTCTATCCCTTCATTCTATCCCTTCATTCTATCCCCTCGTTCTATCCCCTCGTTCTATCCCCTCGTTCTATCCCCTCGTTCTATCCCCTCGTTCTATCCCCTCGTTCTATCCCCTCTTTCTATCCCCTCGTTCTATCCCCTTGTTTTACCCCCTTATTCTATTCCCTTATTTTT